>LDZQ01001470.1_pt1 | contig 22715 bp, 23 predicted proteins | sample 615361 | NCBI WGS metagenome assembly LDZQ01 (sample SAMN03408297, study PRJNA278302) | terrestrial metagenome | isolation source: oil reservoir sample I2 | place: USA: Alaska, North Slope, Ivishak formation | collected 2013 | reverse complement strand
TGGCTTAAAAAATTTTTTAAACTTTTGTTTTTTTAATCTAGTCTTTTATGTAATTTTCCACTCGATTATTAATGTCTATACTTTCTTTTTATATTTTTTAAACAGTCAGTTATTTCCTGCAGGCCTTTCTTGATATCCTGTTTGTTTTTACAAATCTAAAAACAATCGTGATTTTTTATCTATTTGAAATTTAATAATTTTTTATTTTTCTCTTTGTTTTTCGCCATCTTGACAGGAAAATTCTCTTTTTGTAATACTTTATAAAAAATAATGTTAAAAAATACAAATTAAAAAAAAAATAGTCTTTGAAAAGAAGGTTATTTTTTTATTTGTTTAAAAAATAATAATATTTAAGGTAAAAAGTTGTGAACAATTTGGTCTGGAAGTTTGAGGCGGTGTTTTTAGGGGGGATAGTCTTTTTGATGGGAATTTTGGGAGGCAGTGGTTGGGCAATGAATTTAGAACAGGAAATAGCTCAAAAATTTTCTGGTTATGAAAGGGCTAAAAAAAGTATTCAAATAAGCAGGATGGTGAAAAAGGATGTTAATTCGAATGGTAAAGTGGATAAGATTTTGTTTTTAGATGAATCTGGTAAGGTAGTTAAAATAAAGTATGACCTGGATGAAGATGGTTTTTGGGAACAGACTGTTTTTAAAATAAAAGAAGGTATTTTAGTAAAAGAGTTATATGTAAAAGGTAAATATTTACCATATCATGTATTTATATTTGAAAAAAATAATTTAGTTTTAGAAAAAATGGATAAAAATAGAGATGGTTTATTTGATAAATATATATATTTGTGTAGAGATAAGTATATAAAAAAAGAAGATTTAAATTTTGATGGTAAAATAGATAAAATAACTTATTTTACAAATTCAGGAGATATACTGTATAGAAAAGAGTTTTTGGGTGATTCTAAAGATACAATAAAAACTATATATTTTAAATCTGGAAAAGTAAATAAAATAGAGGAAGTTAGTAATGATAGAAATATAGTTATTGAAAAAAGTAATGGTTATTTAAGAAAAATTGTTTTTAATAAAATAAAAGGCAAATGGAAAAAGAAGATAATAAGTTATGATAAAAGTAATAATGTCCAGAAAATAATTTATGATATCAATGGAGATGGTCAAGAAGATGTTTACGAACATTATAAAGATGGAATTTTAGTAGGTATTGATAGAGATGAAAATTATAATGGTAAAATAGACTTTAAAATAGTCTATAAAAATAAAAATGAAGTTTTGTTAAAAAGAGATAGAGATGAAGATGGATTTTTTGAGGAGAATGTTTTTCTTAACAAGAAGGAAAATAAAAAAATAATAGAAATTAGAAATGAAAAAACTCCTATTTTTAGGCGTATTGTTTATAAAAATAATATTCCAGTAAAAGAAGAAATTGTTGATGATAAATTTAAAAAAGTCATAGAGTTAAAAGTATATAATAAAGAGAGAAAGTTAGTTGAATATCAAAAAAAGGATAAGGATGGTTTTATAGATGTAATCTGGCTCTATTCTAAAGAAGGATTCCCTTGTTTGGCTAAAAAAGACAGAAATAAAGATGGAAAAATTGATACCTGGTATTTTTATGAAAATGGGAAGATTAGAAAAGTAGAAATAGATAAAGATGGTGATGGCAATCCAGATTCTTGGCAAGAATATAAAAATGGTAAATTGATTTCTAGTAGAAGGAGTTTGTTAAATTAGAAAAAAAGGGGTTTTTATGCTGGATTTATTGGAGAAGGGAGGTTTTTTAGTTATTCCTATTCTGGGTTGTTCTGTATTGAGTTTGACTATTTTTATGGAGCGTTGTTTTCGGTTTTTTCTTTGGAAAAGACAAAAAAAAGAAATTGGAGTTAATATTTGTGCTTACTTACGGAAAAAGGATGTAAGTTCTGCTTTAAAGATTGCCCTGGAAAGTAAATCTCCTTTGGGAAGAGTACTGGCAAAGGCCATTGAAGTAATAAAACAAGATAGAGAAACCATAGAAACAGTCTTGCTTCATGCCATTGAAGAAGAAGTAGATAGGTTTTCTAAGTATTTGCAAGTATTAGCTACTATAGGGAATGTTACTCCTCTGTTAGGACTTTTAGGGACAGTTATTGGTATGATTAAGGCTTTTATGGTTATTGAAGAAATGGGAGGCAAAGTAAATGCATCTGTGTTGGCTGGAGGAATATGGGAAGCCATGTTGACCACAGCCCTGGGGTTAGCCGTGGCCTTACCTACTATGTTGGCACATAGTTATTTAGTTGCTCAGGTTAATAAATTAGAAGCTAAGCTGCGGGATGGTAGCGTAGAATTTATTAAAGTTTTGAGCGTATTTTAGTATGTTAGTACACCCTAAGAAAAAAACAATATATTCTATTCAAGTACCTTTAACTTCTTTAATAGATATAGTGTTTTTGCTGTTAATTTATTTTTTATTAACCTCAAGTTTTATGGATCAAGAAGGAATTATTGTTAATCTACCTAAGGCAGATACAAAAGCTTTAAATGTAAAACGAGAAATAATTGTTTATATAGAAAATAATGGTAAGATATTTTTTAATGGTAATTATATAAGTTTAAAGGAATTGTCGTCAAAGTTAAAAAAAGATAAAAGTTTTAAGTTAGAAAGCGTAATCATAAAGGCTGACCGAGAATTAGAACTAGAAAAGGTCGTAAGTGTAATGGATGTTATTCAGAAAACTGGTTGTAAAAAAATTGTTTTAGCTACTGAAAGAAATTAATTGAAATGGTTGAATTTAAAGATAGTAAGTATTTTTTTATATTCTTTTTAATTTCTTTAAGTATACATTTATTTTTGATTAATAAAAAAGAGTATATTGCTAAAAAAGATATGAAAAAAGATACTATATATATGGAGATAAGCGTTCAAGATTATATTGTGCCAAATGAAAATATAGAGGTTCCTTCTTTTCCAAGAGAGAATAAAAATATTGATAATAAATATTTTACTAAGGACTTATATCCTTTTCCTATAGATGATACTTTTAATAAATTAGATGATTGGAAAACTGTAGAAGCTTATGAACAAGAAAAATTAAATATGGAATCTATCCCCAGGATGGAAGATGTTTTTGATAATGATTTAGAAGAAAATAACTTTGAAAATAGAGAACATATTAAACAGGAAAAAAATAGTTTTGATAGTATAAATAATGAATACATAAGTTCTTTAGTTAGATTAATAGAAAAAAATAAAATTTATCCCTATAAAGCTAGATTAAAGAGAATAGAGGGAAGTAGTGTGGTTGGTTTTACTCTTTATAAAGATGGATCTATTTCCAATTTAAAAATTATTACTAGTTCAAAACAAGATGTTTTAGATCAAGCTGCTTTGCAAGCGGTAAAAAAGTCTTCGCCTTTTCCTGTTCCACCAAGTTCTTTAAATTTACCTCGAGCTTTTAAAATTAGAATAAAATTTAAATTAGAATAAAGGTAAGGGGGTAGTTATGAAATTTTATAGGTTGTGGTGGCTATTAGTCTGTTTATTTTTTTTAAATCCAATACCAGGGAGAGCAGAAGATATTGTATTGCCTGATATCGTTGTAGAAGGGCAAAAAATAATTGTTCCCACCAAACAATCTGATGAAACAGTTTATACTGGTACGGAAATAACCAGGGAAGGTATGGATATTGCGGGTGAAAAGGGAAAAGCTAGTGTTTACGAAGTTGTATCTGTAGTGCCAGGAGTGGTTTTTGAAGGGGTAGATCCCAATAATTTGGCTTCAGAGCAATCCAGTATTCGTGTGAGAGGGGTGAAGGGATATCTTGGGGCTATGACTGTAGAAGGGGTTCCCAATTATGGAGGAAATCCAATGGGACCGAGAAATTATATTTATGATCTGGATAATTTTGAGAGTATTTCCATTTATAAGGGAGCTATACCTAGCGATCTTGGTTCTGGAGTAGGTAACCGAGCTGGAGCTATAGAATTAAAACCTCTTTGGGCTACAAAAGACTTTGGGGTAAAATTTTCTCAATCTTTAGGTAGTTTTGATATTATAAAAGAACCTTTTTTAGATTGGATTCAGGAGAAAAAGGACCTTTAACTACTAGAATTTCCTTAGCTTATTCTTTTAGTGAAGCAGATAAATGGAAAGGCCCTGGAGACATTGGCCCCAAGAATAATTTTAATTTTACTTTAGTGCAACCTTTAGGAGAAAAATTAGAGATTAAATTTTGGGCGAACTATAATTATATTGAAAACTATAAGTATAGATCGCTTACTTATGACCAAGCAGAAAACTTAGATAAATACTATCGTTTAGATTTTAACGAGTCTTTTACAGGAAATCCTAGCGAAGATTATTTGTATTATAAGTATAATTGGGAAAAACATGAAAATAAAGACTATCTAAGTGTTTTGACTTTGCAGGCCACTGATTATCTCAAGTTTATTTTTAAGCCTTATTTATCTCAAGAAGATGCTAGAATAAAAACTGGATATAGCAAGCTACAAGGAAAGCCAGGTGTTCAGCAGAGGAATAGAGATATTGAAAGAAAGGGAATTATTTCAGAGGCTGAGGTTGAGTTTAAAAATATTATTGCAAGTTTAGGTTATCACTATGAAGTAGCAGATATGGATATTACTGCTGAAAATTATTGGATAAATTCAGATGGTTCTTTGACTTATAGGGGGTATGGAATATTTTCCACTACAGGTGATACTTATGTACATAGCCCTTACTTAAAAGTGGCTGGCAATGGGGATAAACTTAATTGGCAAGCTGGAGTTAAATATTTTAGATTTGAAGATTCAGCAAGCAAGGGATATGTAACGCAATATTCTGGAGGAGTACCCACTTTAGTGCGAGCTCCAGATTTAGATAGAAAAGCTAGAACTTATGATATCTGGCTGCCTACTGCAGGGGTTTCTTATAAGTTTTCAGATAACTGGGAATCTTCTGTAAGTTATGGTAAAAATTTTATTCGGCCTTATGCCTATATGCCTCTTATAAGTCTTTACAATAGGTTGCGCACTCAGTTTCAGGCTGCAGGTATAACTTTAAATGATTTGTTTGATGGGTATGATATAGAAGAGTCTGATAATTTTGATTTTGGTATTAAATATCATAATTCCTATTTAGAAATAAATCCTACTTTGTTTTTTTCCAGGCATAAAAATTTGTTAACAAATATTTCAGACTCTAGAGTATTAGATAGTGGAAAGCCTGTAACTTATTATCAAAATATAGGAAAAGCTAAAGGTTATGGTTTAGAATTACCAATGAATTTTTTCCTTTCTGATAAATTTACTTTTTATTTAAATCCAACTTATAATAGTTTAACTTATGACAGAGATATAGAGTACCAAGGTCAAACATATGATACAAAAGGTAAGCAAATTGTTGATGTCCCTAAGTGGACAGTTGTTTCTGGAATTATTTTTAAACATCAAGGATGGGAAATTTCTCCTCAGATGCGTTATATAGGTAAAAGATATGGAGATATAGAACATAAGGAGGATATACCTTCTTATGAAGTTTTTGATTTTAAGGCTTCTTATACAAAAAAAAATATTGGAGCTTTTAAAGAGTTTAAAGTTTTTTTAGAATTAAATAATTTATTTGATCGCCATTATGTATCTAGCATTAGTGCCTGGGATGATACGGTTTCTGGAGCATCCTACTATGTGGGAGCACCATTTTCACTAAAAGCAGGTTTATCTTTTAAATTTTAATTTTTTTAAAAAGGGAGAGTTGCAGATGAATAAAATTGCTATTGTTGGTAAAGGTGGGGTGGGAAAAAGTTTTATTACTTATGCTCTGAGCAAGTTTTTTGCCCAAAAAGCAAACAAAGTATTGGTGGTAGATTGCGATGAAAGCAATAAGAGCCTTTTTAGGTTATTTGGTTTTGCACATTCTCCCAAAGATTTTATGGATTTTTTAGGAGGAAAAAAGGCAGTACAGCAAAAACTGATTAAAAAATTTAAAGACAAAGAAGCAAAAATAAATATTTTAGAAAAGGGTCTGGTCACTTTAGAGAGTATCCCAACAGAATTTATTCAACAGGATGGGAATATTTTTTTAATTAGTATAGGTAAAATTAGTCATCCTATGGAGGGTTGTGCTTGTCCAATGGGGGTGGTGAGTAGGGAGTTTTTAGAGAAAATTGAACTGAAAAAAGATGAACTGGTTATAGTGGATACAGAGGCAGGAGTGGAGCACTTTGGAAGAGGGATAGAGCAAGGTATTGATGTAGTGCTTGCTATAGCAGAACCTTATCTCGACTCTATTGAAGTAGCTAAAAGAGCTTATTTTTTAGCTAAAGATATGGGTAAAAGAGCCTACTTACTTTTTAATAAGGTTACGTCAAACTTAAAAGAAAGACTTGAGAAAACATTGGAGCAGCAAGATATAGAACTTTTAGGATTTATTGACTTTTATCCTGAAGTTTATGCATCAGCTTTGGATGGTAAAATTCCTGAGAATAAAAGTGTATTTTCTGAAATAGAAAAAATAGGGGAAAAGATTTATGGAATTTAAGTTTAATTCTATAGGATATATAAAAAATCGAACCAACAATGTCCCCAGACATTGGTCTGTATCAGATTTGGAAGGGGAGATTGTCTTGGATTCTGTTTATCAAAAAGGAATAAAAGATATAAACACAGGAGATAAAATTGTAGTTGTTTTTTGTTTTCATAAATCTTCAGATTTTACTTTTGATAAGTTAGTACAAAAACCTCCTCACTTAAAAGAAATGAAAGGAGTGTTTAGCACCTGTTCTCCTTATAGACCAAACCCCATAGGTGTATCTGTTTTTGAAGTTTTAGAATGCCAGGATAATGTTATTAGAGTAAAAGGGATTGATGTTTATGATGGGACTCCTATTTTGGATATAAAACCTTATATTGCTTGTAAGTAGGGGGAAAAATGAGAAGGTATGTTTATGTACTTTGTTTAGTTTTAGTGTTTTTCTTGCAGATAAATGGTTTTGCTGAACAGATTACTATTTTGGATATGGTGGGAAGAAAAATAACTATTCCTAGAGAAGTTAAGAAGGTTGTGCCTATTTCGGCTTCTTTGCGTTATATTGTTTATCTAGATGCTTTGGATTTAGTTGCAGGAGTAGAAGGGTTAGAAAAGAGGGAGGTAATGAAAGATAATCCGGCTGTGGGTAAGGTCTATTGGTTAGCAATGAAGGATAAAATAAAAGGATTACCAGTAGTTGGAGAAGGTGGTCCTGGTAAATTGCCTGATCTGGAAAAGCTATTGGAGATAAAGCCTGATTTAGTAATTACTTTTGAAAAAGAAAATGCAGAAATTATACAAAGTAAGACAGGAATTCCTGTAGCAGTTATTAAATATATAGGAACTAAAGGAGTTGATGTAAATAATTTAATAAATAGTTTAGAGTTTTTAGGTAAGATTTTAAATAGAGAAAAAAGGGCCAGAGAATTAAATCAATATATTTTAGAAACTATAGCAGACTTAAGTAATAGGACAAAAGGAGTAAAAAGGGCTTCTATTTATGTTGGAGGAATTAGTGCTAGAGGTATTCATGGACTTACTAGCTCTGAGGGCTATTATCCTCCTTTGCAATGGATAAATGCTCATAATGTAGTTGATGAAACAAAAATCAAAGGCCATGTTTTTCTGGATAAAGAAAAAATTTTGTTGTGGAATCCGGAATATTTGTTTTTGGATGCAGCAGGAATGCCGATTATTCAAAAGGATTATGTAAAAAATAGGCCTTTTTATCAAAAATTAAAAGCAGTTCAATATAAGAAAGTTTATTCTTTATTTCCCTATAATTTTTATAGGACAAACTTTGAAACGCTTTTAGCAAATGCTTATTTTATAGGTAAGGTTATTTATCCAGATAGATTTCTAGATGTAGAGCCAGAACAAAAAGCAAGAGAAATATTTTGTAAGTTTGTAGGTAGAGATGTTTTTTCTGATTTGAAAAAAACTTATAGGGGATTTGAACGTGTCCATTTTGAATAGTCAGCAGATTTTATACAATAGTTCTTTGATTAAAGAGTATACACAAAAAATAAATTTAAAAATAATATTGGGTTTTTTTTGATTCTTTTATTAATAGCTATTTTTTTTATCTCTATAGCCTTTGGTTCTATAAAAATGAGTTTAGAAGAGGTTATTAATGCCCTTTTAAGAAATTCAGAATATTCATATGTTCTTTGGAATATAAGGATAACTAGAGCTATTGGAGGGATTTTAACCGGGGCAGCTCTAGGAGTCTCTGGAGCTGTAATGCAAAAGGTACTTAAAAATCCTTTAGCCTCTCCTTTTACTCTGGGAGTGTCTCATGGAGCAGCTTTTGGAGCAGCTTTTGCCATTATTGTGCTTGGGGCAGGTAAGTCGCACTCTTTTGGCTCTGAAGCTGTAACTATATTTAATAACTATCCAGTGGTTATTTTTGCCTTTTTAGGAGCTTTAACCAGCATTGCCATTATTTTATTTTTATCCTGTTTCAAGGGAGCTTCTCCCGAGTCAATTGTTTTAGCTGGGGTTGCTTTGAGTAGCCTTTTTGGTTCTGCTACCATGTTTTTGCAATATTTTGCTGATGATTTTCAGGTTGCAGCTACTGTTTTTTGGACTTTTGGAGATATAGGAAAGGCAGGGTGGTTGGAAAATAAAATTATTTTTATTACTTTTTTGGTAGGTATAACCTATTTTTATCTTAATAGGTGGAACTTTAATGTTTTGTTTTGGGGAGATGAAATTGCTAAAAGCTTGGGAGTTAATATAAAAATCTTACGACTTATAAGTATGTTTTTGAGTGCATTAGTTGTTTCAGTATGTATTTCTTTTTTAGGAATAATTGGGTTTGTAGGTTTAATATCTCCTCATATTATAAGATTTTTGATAGGTGATGACTGTAGGTTTTTAATCCCTTATTCAGCCCTTATGGGAGCATTTTTACTCTGTCTTTCCGATTTTATTGCCAGAACTATTTTATCTCCAGTAGTTTTACCCGTTGGAATAATAACTTCTTTTGCAGGCGCCCCAATGTTTTTTTACCTTTTAATAAAAAGGAGAAGGTTCTAAATGCTTGAAATAAGTAATATATGTGCTGGATATGGGAATAAGCTATCTATTAAAAATATAAGTTTGCATTTTAATAAAGGTAATGTGTATGCTATTTTAGGCCCAAATGGTTCTGGAAAATCTACTTTGTTAAAAACTATAGATAAAATTATAAAACCTAAGGAGGGAGTAGTTTATATCAATAAAGAAGATGTTCAAAATCTATCAAGAAAAAAGTTAGCTAAAAATATTGCTTATTTACCTCAAAAAAACAGTACATCAGCTTCTAGTACTGTTTTTGAGACTATTTTGTTGGGTAGAAAGCCTTATATCATTTTTGAACCAAGACAAGAAGATTTAAAATTAGTAGAAAATATAATTTATATATTTGGTTTAAAATATTTTTCGTTTAGAAATGTAGGTGAATTAAGTGGTGGTGAATTGCAAAAGGTGCTTATTGCCAGGGCACTGGCTCAGCAACCAAAGATTTTGCTTCTTGATGAACCAATAAATCATCTTGACCCCAAAAATCAAATAGAAATATTAAAAGTCTTAAAAAAAATTACTTCAGAATTGGGTATTATAACTATCATAGTTTTGCATGATTTAAACTTAGCCTTTAAATTTGCAGACTACTTTATTTTTATGAAACAAGGTAAAATATATGCTAAAGGTGATTTAAGTTCTATTGAAGATAAGATTATAAAAGAGGTATATGATATTAGAGTTAAAATTTTAAATGTAGGAAGAAGTAAGCTTTTGGTTATAGATGAATAGTTTTTGGGTTTAATTAAATTATATTTTTAAATTTTATTGTGTTGTAAGTTATAAATGAGAAATTGGTTGTGAATAAATATAGATTTTATTTATTGTTATATTTGCTTTTTGAAAGGGCTAAATCAAGCCCACTGCTTGGAGGAGAAGTTTTTTTTCTGGGGTGGTCAGGTGTTTAAATTTTCCCCTGGCCAGGTTGCCTAGGTGAAGTGGGCCCAATTGGATTCTAACCAGTTTTAGAACTGTTAAGTCCAGGTCTCTACACATTCTGCGAATCTGTCTATTTAACCCCTGGGTTATGGTCAGTTCTATTTCCCAGTGAGTGTTTGCTGTTTTTAGGACCTTTACTTGCGCGGGCAGGACCTTTTCTCCTTCTTTTAAGGTCATTCCCTTTTGCATTATTTTAATTTTTTCAGCAATATTTTCGCCTCTTACTTTTACCACATAGGTTTTAGGTATCTTGTATTTGGGGTGAGTTAGGCGATAGCAAAGCTTTCCATCTGTGGTCAAAAGTAACAAGCCTTCAGAAAAGTAGTCCAGCCGCCCCACAGGAAAGGGGCGTTGCTTTTTAAGATGCTCAGGTAAAAGGTCTAAGACGCATTTTCGTCCCTTTTCATCTTTGGCTGAAGTGATGACTTCAATGGGTTTATTTAATATTAAATAAATATTTTCCTCAGAGTAGGAAAGGAGTTTTCCCTTTATGCTGACTTTGTCCCTTTTGGGGTCTACCTGTAAATAGGGTTCAGTAACTATTTGATTGTTTACTTTTACTTCTCCAGCAAAGATGAGTTCATCAGCTTTTCGCCTGGAGGTATAACCTGTATGGGCAATGAATTTATTTAAGCGCATTATTTTCCCTTGGATAGAGTTTTAGATAGAGGTCTCCTTGCCATTTTCCCAGCTTTCTTCCCAGGCCCTTAAGTCTTATTTTTTGACCTGGAACATAGTTGGGAGGGATGGTAATTTCAATGACCTTTTTCTCTTTTAGTTTGTTGTGAATGTTGATTTTTACCTTACTGCCTGGTTTTAGCTCACTTACGCTTAAGTTGAGCTCTTCTTCTGAATCCAGCTGTTTTTTTAGCCAAAAGGAACTTAATTCTTTTAGCTTTTGCCAGTTAAAAAGAGTGGCTAAAGAAAAGTGAGGCTGCTTTTGTGCTTCTACCTTGCGAAAAATGTCTTCAAATACCTTGCGAGCAAAGGGGTCGTTCAAGATATCCTTTAGAATTTCTTCCTGGGTGGTATAAAATTTTTCTCTATATTTTCCACTTTGGTAATTGGCTTGAGTGGATTGCTGGAAGTTTTGGGCCTTGGTTTTGTGCTGAGTTTGAGTTTGCTGAGTTTGGGTTTTAGTCTGCTGGGTATAGAGGTGGTAATTGTTTTTTAAGTACACATAGGCCTGATTTAGTTGCTGGAACTTAACTGTAGCCAAGGGGTCCTGAGGGTTTAGGTCTGGATGATAGCGAAAAGCAAGCTTACGATAGGCAAGTTTTATCTCTTTAAGACTTGCTCCAGGTTTTAGACCCAAAAGAGAAAAATAGTTTTCAGCCTTCATTGTTTAATAAGTCAGCTACCTTTAAAGCAGTAGGACCATCTTTTTCTTGGCAGATTAAATTGTTTTTTTGCAAATAGTAAAGGCCAATTTTTTTAAATTCTGCAAAGGATATCTGGGGATTTATGCCCGGGCAATATTCTTTGGCCAGGGAAAAGGCAGATTCATCTACTAGATTGCCCCGAAAATAGGGCCAGGCTGCACACACTTTGGGTTTTACAGGATGAATGAGACAGCCCTTTTTAGGAGCAAAGAAGAGGCAAAAGTTGTTTTTGACTTTAAGGTGGGCTTTATCTTGTACTTTGTGGATACAGGAATGTTGAAATTCTTCCAGGGAAAGTTCAAGAAAAGCAGCTATTTTCTCTTGCTCTTCTAAGGTTACAACAATGCCTCCCTTTCCTTCACAACATTGTCCACAGCGTTGACACTCAAAAGCTATTTCTTCCAACAGTCTGTTCTCCTTTTAGATTTTCTTAGCCTTTACTTGGCGGCTGGAATCCATTAACCACCTCTTCTAAAGCTAAAGCAAAGGAGAGAAGATGTCTAGACTGACCCCCAGGGAAGCTTTGGAATTATGGACAGAAGAGGACTTTTTTCTTTTGGGGCAAAGGGCGCACGCCTTTCGCTTTAAACTTCACCCAGAGCCCATAGTCACTTATATAGTGGACCGCAACATAAATTATACCAATGTTTGCGTTTCTGGCTGTAAGTTTTGCGCTTTTTATTGTGCTCCAGAAAAACAAGGTGGTTATGTCCTTAGTTTTGAAGAGCTAGGTAGAAAGGTAGAAGAGACCGTCTCTTTGGGAGGATATCAGATTCTCCTGCAAGGTGGAATGCATCCAGATTTGGATTTATCCTTTTATGAAAAGATGCTTAGATTTTTGAAACAAAACTTTCCCCAGGTGGCAGTGCATGGCTTTTCTCCTCCAGAGATTATTTTTTGGGCTGAAAAGGAAAATTTATCCCTGAAAGAAGTAATCAGCAGACTTATAGCTGCTGGCCTTGATTCCATTCCAGGTGGGGGGGCAGAAATTTTAGTGGATAGAGTAAGAGAGCGGATTTCTCCCCGAAAGTATTCTTCGGCTAAGTGGCTGGAAGTTATGGAAACCGCTCACAATCTGGGTTTAAAAACCACAGCAACCATGATGTTTGGACATGTTGAGAGTATTGAGGATAGGATTGAACATTTAAATAAGTTAAGAGAGTTACAGGATAAAACAGGAGGCTTTACTGCTTTTATCCCCTGGACCTTTCAACCCAGAAACACCCAGATTAAAGTGGAAGAAGTTTCTTCAGTGGAATATTTGCGTTTTTTGGCTTTAAGCAGGTTATTTCTGGATAATATCCCCAACCTTCAGGCTTCCTGGGTAACTCAAGGGCCAAAGGTGGGACAGGTTGCCTTGTTTTGGGGAGCCAATGACTTTGGCTCCACCATGATAGAAGAAAATGTGGTTAAAGCCACTGGCGTATCCTTTCGCTTGCCTGAAAAAGAGCTCAGGCGCTTAATTAAACAGGCAGGCTTTGAGCCCAAACGGCGTAAAATGGATTATTCCTTACTAGAATAAGAGGTTTAAAATGGAAAAATTACCTAGAGAAGAAGTTAATTTAAGATTGCAGAGATTAAGATTGCTCTGGCAAGAGTTGGATTTTGCCGGTGAAGGTATTTTTATTTTTTCTAGAACCCTTATTTACTACTTTACAGGTACCTGGGTAAATGGAGTGCTTTTTATTCCCCAGGCCGGAGAACCCATTTTAATGGTAAGAAAAGGGCTGGAAAGGGCCTTAAAGGAAAGCTCGGTTTTGAATATTCTGGCCTTTCGTTCTTATGGACAGGTGGAAGGGATTTTAAAAGATTTTGGCTATACTTTAAAGGTCGCAGGCGTAGAAAAGCGCTTTTTGACCTGGGAACTGGCAGAATTATTTCAAAGCAAGGTAAAAATAGAAACTTTGGTCGCTGCAGATTACTTACTGGCCAGAACCAGGGCAGTAAAAACTGGATATGAACTGGAAAGGTTGCAACGGGCAGGAAGCAGGCATCATAAGGGACTGTATGAACTTTTACCTGCCAGAATAAAGCCTGGTTTTTCAGAGTACGAGATTGCTAAGAAGGTCTGGGAAGTGTTTTTTGAACTGGGCCATGCCGGGCTTATGCGCATGCAGGGTTTTGGCGAGGAGATTTTTTTAGGGCATATTTCAGCAGGTGATAGTGGTAATTACAACTCTTCCTTTAATGGGCCCTTAGGTCTGCGAGGCGTCCACCCTGCTACTCCTCAAATGGGTTCTTTAGAAAAAATCTGGCAAAAAGATGAAGTTCTTAGTGTGGATGTGGGGTTTTGTTTTCAGGGCTATCACACGGATAAAACTCAAATCTATTATCCCAAAGAATGGGCCAGGCCCAAAGTAGTGGATATAGCTCAAGGTTTTTGTGAAGAAATACAGGAAATGGCCAGAGAAAAGTTAAAGCCTGGCGTACTGCCAGAGGAAATATATGTACAAGCCCTGGAGCTGGCTCAAAAAAGAGGCTTAGAAGAAGGATTTATGGGCTTAGGTGGTAATAAAGTTCCTTTTCTGGGGCATGGAATTGGACTTTTTATAGATGAGTATCCTCCTCTGGCCAGGAAAATAATTGATCCCTTAGAAGAAAATATGGTGATTGCCCTGGAACCCAAGTATGGCCTGCGAGGAATTGGCATGGTGGGAGTGGAAAATACCTTTGTGGTAACTAAAGATGGGGGAAAGTGCCTTACTGGTGATACTTATTCCCCTATTTTAATTTAAAAAATTAAATCTAGAAGGGAGGCATTGGAATGGAGGAAAACAAGATAATTTTGGGTAGTAAGGATTTGCCCAGAGCCTGGTACAACTTGCTGGCTGAAATTGGAGAGGAAATGGCTCCACCTCTACATCCAGTTACTAAAAAGCCAGTGGAAGAGAAGGACCTGGCCCCAATTTTTCCCAAGGCTTTAATTGAGCAGGAAATGAGTAAAGAGCCCTGGATAGAGATTCCAGAGGAAGTATTAAATATTTATCAACTTTGGCGCCCAACTCCTTTAAAAAGGGCTAGAAATCTGGAAAAGTATTTAAAAACTCCAGCCAGAATTTACTACAAGGACGAAAGTGTAAGCCCAGCTGGAAGTCACAAGCCCAATACAGCCATAGCTCAGGCTTATTATAATAAGCAGGCAGGCATAACCAGATTGGCGACAGAAACAGGTGCAGGCCAGTGGGGTAGTGCCTTGTCTTTGGCCTGTAATTTTTTTGGCCTTAAATGTACTGTGTATATGGTGAAAATCAGTTTTGAACAAAAACCCTTTCGCAAGTCTTTAATGCAAATCTGGGGAGGAGAAGTTTTTGCGTCTCCTTCTTCCCGTACAGAAGCTGGGAAGCGTATTTTAGCAGAAAATCCTGAAACTAACGGTAGCCTGGGTATTGCCATCTCTGAAGCTGTCGAAGATGCTGCTACTAATGAGGACACTAATTATGCCCTAGGCAGTGTGCTTAATCATGTAATTTTGCACCAGAGTATTATTGGGCTGGAAACGGCTAAGCAACTGCAGTTGATTGAAGAAAAACCTGATATTTTAATTGGTTGTGTGGGTGGAGGCAGTAATTTTGGTGGTTTTGTAGCTCCCTTTGCAGGCGAGATGCTTCGAGGAGAAAAGGAATACAAGCTCATAGCAGTAGAGCCAGCTTCTTGTCCCACTTTAACCAAAGGAGTTTATACCTATGATTTTGGAGATACAGTGGGACTTACTCCTTTGCTTTTAATGCATACTCTGGGACATAAGTATGAGCCACCTGGAATTCATGCCGGAGGTTTGCGTTATCATGGAGATGCTCCTATTGTTAGCCATTTGGTACATAAAAAGTTGGTTACACCAGTAGCCTATCCTCAGACCAAGTGCTTTGAGGCTGCCCATCTTTTTGCCCAGACTGAAGGAGTTATTCCAGCTCCAGAGACCAGTCATGCCATTCGGGCTGCTATAGACGAAGCTTTAAAGTGTAAGGAAAGAGGCGAAGAAAAAAGTATAGTCTTTTGTTTTAGTGGACATGGGCACTTTGACCTAAAGGCCTATGATGACTTTTTAGCCGGAAAACTGCAGGATTATTTGCATCCAGAAGAGAAAATTAAAGAAGCTTTGCAATTTGTGCCTAAAGTCTAGACAATTAGACATAAAAAAAGCCCTCCTCATTAAAGGAGGGCTTTTTTTAGCAGCAATTATTTGTTTTTAGCCAGCAAAGGCCTTTTCAAAATTGGGAACAACCTGTTTCTTACGGCTCATAACTCCATCCAACCAAACAGAGCGACCTTCAGGAGCCTTGCCAAAAGCCTTTTCTACTACAGAAGGATCATCAGAAACGATGAGAAGCTCAGTACCTTCTTTCATAATGTCTGTTAACATCAAGAAAACAGAATGATTACCTTTTTCTTCTTTAACCTTTTTCATTTCTTCATAAAGAGCGTCTTTTACAGGATCTAAAATGGAAAGGTCCACTACTTCCAACTGACCAATACCTACCTTGGTACCACTCATATTGAAGTCTTTGTAGTCACGGAAAAGAAGGTCTCTAATGGGAGTGCCTTCTACAGCAGATTTGACCTTAAACATTTCCATACCTAAGGCTTTCAGGTCATCTACGCCTGCAATTTTAGCCAGAGCTTCAGCAGCTTCTTTGTCTTTTTCAGTGCAGGTAGCAGATTTAAAGATAACAGTATCACTTAAAATGGCGCAGAGCATGATTCCAGCAATATTTTTGGGAATTTCTACACCAAAAAAGTCGTACATATACTTAATCACAGTACAGGTACAACCAACAGGCCAGATCCAGCATTCTAAAGGATTGGGAGTAGTTACATCACCTAATTTGTGGTGATCTACAATACCCAAGATTTCACCTTCAGCCAAATCATCCAAACTCTGAGCCAGGTCAGAGTGGTCAACTAAGATAAGTTGCTTATCTTTGGCAGAAGAGATGATTTCAGGGGCGTCTACACCAAACTTTTCCAAAACAAACTTACTTTCAGGATTGAGCTCGCCTTGCATTGCAGGCTTAGCCTCTACACCCAACTTGCTCTTAAGATCAGCAACAGCAATAGCTGCACAGACAGAGTCTGTATCAGGATTTTTGTGCCCGTAAACATAAACAGCCATGGAACAACCTCCTCATTTTTTTTGCTTTTTAAAAACGCTTGTTAAAAATAGCACAAACTCTAACCTTTGCCAAGAAAAAAATGAAGTGTTTTAAAGGTAAAAAAGTGAGTCATTGAGCTTGAAAGAGAATGTTCAGGCTTGTGAAGTTTTAGACTTTTTGGATTAAAAAAAGTTTTTACACAAAGATTAACTTCTGGGTTGCTCTGGGTATAAAAAGTGAAAAAAGTTTTTTAATCAATTTCCCAGCAGCAGAAGATTGGGAGAAGTCAGGGGATTTAGAGTAAGGATGTGGGGTAGTATTTTTTCTATTTCCTCTAAAGAGTTAGCTTTTTTTAGCTGGGAATAAAGGGATAAGCCAAAGTCAAAGTTGGCGCAAAAGTAAGTTGCCCATTTGTAAAAGAGCCTTAAAGCCCGTACTGGTTCAAAAAAATTTTGCAAATAGGTGAGCATCTTTTGCGCTACTTCCAGGTAGGTCTTTTTAGTGGGAGTAAAGTTGTGGCAAAGTTCAGCAAAAATAAAGGGCCTGGCAGCAGCAATTCTACCTAAGGCTACACCTGCACAACCAGTTTTCAGGATGTTCTTTAAGTCTTTTGGGTTAAACACATTGCCATTGCCAAAAACAGGTATGCTTACACTGGCTTGCACCACTTCTATGTATTCCCAGCGAGGGGGCCTATTGCGACGATCTGGAAACTTTCTGGGATGGAAGATTAAAAAATCTGCCCCACTTTGTTCAAAGGATTGGGCAAGTTCTTTAACTTTGGCCGTGCTTGTCTCCTGAGGCAAGCGAAACTTTACACTTAGGGGAATGGTTAAGTGTTTTTTGAGAAGGGAAATGATTTTACTGGCCAAAAGGGGCTCTTCCAGTAAGTAGGCCCCACTTTGTTTTTTATAGATATTAGCAACACTACAGCCAAAATTTAAATCCACCCCAAAAAAACCAAGTTCTTCAATGCGTTTGGCAGCTGCTAGCATTTCCTGAGGGTTATTGCCTACAATCTGGCAGGTTAAAAAGGGAAGTTCTTCTGGGAGAAATTTAAAATAGGGAGAATTACGAGGATTTTCACTGGGTATGGCCCTGGCGCTGCACATTTCTGTAAAAAGTAAACCACAACCACCGTATTCCTGAATGAGTTTGCGCAAAGCCAGATGAGTTAAGCCCACCATGGGAGCCAGGATTAACCTGGTGGGTAAAACTTTGTCTCCAATTTTTAAGGGTGTAGTTAAAAATTTTTGTACTGTATCCATTTTGGAATGGGTCTTGATTAATTAGGGGTTAAAGGAGATTGGCCATGCAAATTTTTCCTACTTTGTTTTTTGCCTTACCTGCAGAAGAAGTTAAAAATAACCTGGCTAGGGGTGATTTTGCGTCTCTCTTAAAGCAAGAGGAGACAAAGGTAAATCCTTTAATTTCCACTGGTCAAACTGGAAAACCTATCCAGCCAAAGACTTCTTTGGCTCGCAAATTGGAACAGGTCCAGGATAAGCTGGAAGATAAGATAAGTGAGGAAGAATTTTCCCAGGTAGAAAGCTTGCTTCAACAAAAGGGAGTAAGCAAAGAAAAAATTTCTCTTTTAAAGAAAAAAGTGGAGAAGCAGGAACTTACCTGGAAGGAACTTTTACTGGGACTAAACTTGTGGATGCCTTCTAAGATTTTGCCCCAGTTAAAGTTGTCCACCTCTGAAAAACAAGAGCTTTTAACTTTTTTACAAAAAATTAAATTTACCCCTAAAGAAGCAGAAAATCTGCTCACTTCTTTGAGCCAAAAACAGACAAAGCTGGAGCACTTTTTCCAGAAGGTGTTGAAGCAAATAGATAGTTTGCCTGAAGATAGCAAGGTAGAGCTCAACCTGAAAGAACTTAAAGCCTTGAGCAAGCTTGCTGGAGGACACTTTGAAATTAAAAAGGTAGCCAATTTTGTAGGAGAAAACTCTGTTTCTGCACTTAAAAACTTACTTTTAAGCTTAAGTGAGGAAGCAGCTAAGTTTTTAAAGGCAAGTCCAGATTGGGAAGGGTTAAGTGCAGAACAGAAAAGTATGTTAAAAAATATTTTAGCTTTGCTAGAAGCCAAAGATAAGCCTGTTAGCCAAAAAAGTGAAAGTTTTATTAAAGCTAAAACAGAAGAAGGCAAAGTAAAAGGCATGGAAGAAAATGATACTAAAACTAAAAATTTGAACCTGGAAAACCAAGATACAAAATCTAAAACTAAAGGTGCAGCTGAAGTAAGTGAAAGTAAAAAGGATAATGAATTTAATCCTAAAGGTGAGGAAAATCAAAAAGAGTTAACTGAAACTAAAAAAAATAAAAAAAATCTGGAATATAAAGGTGAAGATAAAGATAAGGGAAAGCTGGAATTTTCTAAAGTGGAATTGGTAAACTCCAATGTTAACCTAAAAGACAGTTTGGTAGATAAATTAAGTGTTAATAATAAAATTTCCAGACAGGTCTGGAATCAGGTGGAGCAAGCAGTCTGGCAAAATATAAGTAAGAACAATACGAGAATGGTTTTGCGTTTGAATCCTCCTGACCTGGGAAAGGTGGGAATGGTTTTGCAGGTGAATAAAGGGGAAGTGAGTTTGCTACTTAAAAGCAATAATGAAGAAGTAGGACAGGTTTTACAGCATAATTTGCATAGTTTGAAAACTCATCTGGAGCAAGAAGGTTTTAGAGTACAAAAGATGGAGGTAAAGACCCAACTGGAGCAGGAAAATTTTGCCAGTTTTGAACAAGGCCAGCAGTTTACAAATCATAACTTTGAACAACAAAAAAACTTTGAGACCAGTATAGGCCTGGCCAGGCTGAGATATTTCTTTTCTTCTGGCCAGGAAATTCAGGCTAAGAACCTGGAAGAACCTTCTGGTTTAAACAACAAGCTTAGTCTTTTTGCCTAAAGGAGCAGGGATATGAGTCAGGTAAGTAGTTTGCTGGGGCAATACGAAAGGGAATTAGAAGCTGCCAACTACAAAGCCACTGGCAACAATAGTGCCCTGGATAAGGACGCTTTTTTAAGACTTTTAGTTACGCAGTTAGAAAATCAAGACCCTTTAAACCCCATGGATGATAAAGAGTTTATTGCTCAGTTAGCTCAATTTTCCAGTTTGGAGCAAATGAATAACATTGCTGAAGGCATAAATAATCTGGTCTCCTTAAATCAGCAGGATAGAATGCTTGGGGCTGTAGGCTTTATTGGCAAAGAAGTAGTAGCTGCAGGAGATACCTTAAGTAAAGAAGAAGAAAGTATTTCCAAGATTTACTATAGTCTGGAAGATACAGCTAAAGAGGTTTATGTAAATATTTTTGATAGCTTTGGAAACATTATCTATTCTACGAGCCTTGGTTCCAGGCAGCCTGGAGAATATCAATTTACCTGGGATGGCAAGGACTTTACAGGTAAGGAAGCTGCCAATGGAGTTTATAGTGTAACTTTTGCAGCTGAAGGAGTGAATGGAAATCCTGTTTTAGTGGATACAGAAGTAAGTGGTAAAGTTTCAGGGATACAAAATACAGGTAGTGGAACTTTACTAAGGCTTGAAGATGGTAGGGTTATTGATTTTAACAATGTAAAGGAAATAGTTTCAGAAAATTAACCCTGGTTTTTTATAGGAGGTAATATATGGGACTTTCAGCATCTTTATATTCAGGTACCAGTGGACTTAAGGTTCACGGTGAAGGCATGAGTGTTGTGGGCAATAATATTGCCAATGTAAGTACGGTGGGCTTTAAAGCTTCTCGTATTTACTTTGAGGATGCCCTAAGCCAGGAAATTACTGTAGCCAATGGCGTGGGACAGGTGGGTAGAGGCGCTGCTGTAGGCGCCATTTACGGAGACTTTTCTCAAGGCTCCTTAGAAACCACCTCAGAATCCACTGATCTGGCTATTGGGGGCAATGGTTTTTTTATTGTTTCCCCCAAGGGAGAAGAGGTTGAATACTATACCAGGGCAGGAAACTTTCGCTTTGATGAAGATGGATATCTGGTAGACCCGCATGGTTATGTAGTGCAGGGTTGGGTAGTTCAACAAGAAGATGAGACTCAAGTAGCCACTTCAACTACTACCGCTCAAGAATCCACAGGAGTTAGAACTGTAGGAACGCCTACTGATATTCGTCTGGAAAACTTTCAATCTCCTCCTCAGGAAACAACAACTGTTTCCATGGTGGTGAACCTGGACTCCAGGAGTGAAGATAATTCTACTAGTACTACGGATCCTTTTTTTGCCATGTTTGATCAGTGGGATGCAACTCAGGATACTCCTTTAGGAGATACAGCCTATGCCTATCAAAGTACTATCAGGGTATATGATGAAAACGGAACTTCCCATGACCTTACTGTTTATTTTGACCCAGTGGAAGACAATATAACCAATACAGGCGGAGAGAGATATTGGGAATACATGGTGGCAGTAAATCCCAATGAAGATAACAGGAGTTTCTGGAGTTCAGGAGATACTAAAAGAGGGGTGTTAATGATTGGTACCCTTACCTTTAATTCAGCTGGAGAATTAGCTGATATGACTGCTTTTACTATTAATGGGACTCCTCCAGCAGGATATGATTATAATGATTTAGAAACATGGGAACCAGCAGCCTTTTCTCAAAATGGTTATCCCATTTTTACTCCTAATTTTTTAGGTAATACCAATGCTGACTATACTTCAGACACTAACGCCTTAAATATAGAGCTTAATTTTGGATTAAGAAATAGAGACTTTACTGATAATGGAATTGGTCCTGGATGGACAGGTTCTTCAGATCAAGCTTCTGATATTGGCACTACCATAACTAATTTAGATTCTTTTAATGATGCTGAGCGCAGTGCCCTGTCTGTGACCAACTACAGTACTGGCTCTACTACCATTTACCAGTCTCAGGATGGTTATACTGCTGGTTTTTTACAAAACATTACTGTGGACAGGGATGGAGTTATTACAGGTAGATATTCCAATGGACAGATTTTAGAATTATATGCGTTGACTTTGGCTGACTTTAACAATCGCTATGGCCTTAGAAGAGAGGGTGGCAATCTTTTTGCTGAGACCAGGCAGTCTGGACCACCTTTAACTGGCCTGGCTGGAACTGGAGGCAAAGGTACCATTGCTTCCAACTCTTTAGAGCAGTCCAATGTGGATTTGGCCACTGAGTTTGTTAAGATGATAACTGTGGAAAAGGGTTTTCAGGCCAATAGTAAAACTATTACTACTACGGATAATATGTTAAGTGTGTTAATCCAAATTAAGCGGTAGTCCCTAAATTACCTTCTGTTTATATGCTTTTTAGGGAAGTCAGTAATTGCTGGCTTCCCTAAAAACTTTTTCTCACAAATACTCCAATAGTATCTTCAATGTGCCTGGCAATGTTGAGCACTTCATCCGGGGGAATTTTTTGAATAACCTTGTTTTCTTTGGTATCAATCAGGTTTACCTGCACTACCTTTTGTTCGTTTTGCACTCTAAACTTGAGAGGGATTTCCTGCGCTTCCAGGTATTGGTTGAGGGATTGAGTTAAATCTTTGAGTTTGCTCAAGTCTTTTAGTTCTAGTTTTTGAGTTTGCTCTCTGTTTTTTACTTTATGCTCCTCTAAGTTAGAGATGTTCATTTTTGTTTGAGAACTAATTCCTTCTATGCGCATGGCTCTACTCCTTTTTAGGTTCATTCTTTTTATCGTCTTTTTGGCTAAAAACTTAAGGGACATTTTTGGTATTATTTTTGAATAAAGGGGTTTCTACCAGAAGGCTTTCTTCTGGTCTTAGGGTAGGTACAGCTGCGGATGACGCTGCTGGGCTGGCGATTCGTGAGCTTATGCGAGCAGATATTGCTGCCTTGAACCAGGGTATTCGTAATGCCAATGATGCCATCTCCCTTATCCAGACTGCTGATGGTGCCCTGCAGGTAATAGATGAAAAGCTCATTCGTATGAAAGAGCTGGCAGAGCAGGCAGCCACCGGTACCTATACTTCTGACCAGCGCTTGATTATTGACTCTGAGTATCAGGCCATGGCTTCAGAAATTACCCGAATTGCCAATGCCACAGACTTTAATGGCATTTATCTCTTAAATGGAAACCTCTCTGCAGGAACTTCCCATCTTGACCAATCTGCTTGGTACAATGACCACAATGGTGCTGGCTTAACTCCCACAGGTCCCTTAAAGATTCACTTTGGTACAGGTAATGATTCTGCAGAAGACTATTACTACATTGCCATTCAAACCGCCACAGCCTCTGCCTTTGGCCTGGGTAAT
>LDZQ01000392.1_pt1 | contig 22728 bp, 24 predicted proteins | sample 615361 | NCBI WGS metagenome assembly LDZQ01 (sample SAMN03408297, study PRJNA278302) | terrestrial metagenome | isolation source: oil reservoir sample I2 | place: USA: Alaska, North Slope, Ivishak formation | collected 2013 | reverse complement strand
GCGCATCACAGAACGTGAGTGGTTTGTCGGAAGAACTATCTTCCATAGCGGAGAGCTTGGTGGAACAGGTGAGAAAGTTCAAAATATGAGAAGCTTTCTGAAACTTCGAAGGGGCGCGAGAGTGCCCCTTCTTTCAAAAAGCAACGTTTCACATTCCCAGGTAAGCTTTCTTTACCAGATCGCTTTCGAGCAGTTCCTTACCGGTTCCGTGCGCCACGATCCTGCCGGTCTGTAGCACGTATCCTCTATCGGCCATTTCGAGAGCCTCTTGAACTTTCTGCTCGACCAGAAGTATCGTGACACCCTTTTCTTTGTTTATCTGTTTCAGTGTCTCAAGAACCTTGTCCACCATCATGGGCATCAAACCCAGAGACATTTCGTCAACGAGCATCAATTTGGGTTCCGCCATGAGGGCTCTACCGATGGCCAGCATTTGCTGTTCTCCTCCGGAAAGCGTCTCGGCCTTTTGATCTTCCCTTTCCTTCAATCTCGGGAAGAGTTCGAAAACCTCGTTCAGCAATCTGTTCACCTTCGCCCTGTCGTTCAGCGTGTAGGCACCCATGAGCAAATTGTCTTTGACGGACATTTTACCGAAAACGTGCCGACCTTCTGGCACGTGGGCTATACCCAGTCGAACGATCTCGTGCGCGGTCAATTTGTGAATCTGTTTTCCCTCGAACTCTATCTCACCGGATATGGGTTTCAACAATCCTGAGATGGTTCTCAGAATCGTGGTCTTGCCAGCCCCGTTGGAACCCACAATTGCGACGAACTCTGCTTTGTTGACCTCAAGAGAAACGTCAAAAACCACAGGAACTCCGTCATAGCCCGTGGTCAAGTTTTTTACTTTTAGCATAGTATCTCTCCCCCAAGTACGCCTTGATGACCTCTTCGTTGTTCGTGACTTCAGCCGGTTCACCTTCGGCGATCTTTTTCCCGGCGCTGAGTACGATCACCCTGTGAGATATGGGCATTATCGCCTCCATGATGTGCTCCACGATCAAAAGGGTTATTCCAGCCCTGTTGAGCTTGATACACAGTTCCATGGCTTCCTTTATCTCGGACTGATTCAGCCCGGCCATCGCCTCGTCGAGCATGATCATCTTGGGTCTGGTGGCCAGCACGCGTGCTATCTCGAGCCGCTTTTTGTCTGCCGTGGTCAGGCTACCGGCAAGCATGTTTCTTTTTTCCCAAAGGTGTGTCAGTTCGAGCACCTCGTCCGCTATCCTTTCGGCTTCTTTCTTACTGGAAGATCTCAGAAACGCTCCGGTGAGTACGTTGTCTCTGACGGTCATATCTTTCAGAGGTTTGACAATCTGAAAAGTTCTGGTCAGGCCCATCATCGTTATCTGGTGTGGGGGCTTACCGGTTATATCCTTTCCTTCGAAGAAGACCTTCCCGCTGAATGGCTTGTAAAAACCGCTTATGCAGTTGAAAAGCGTGGTCTTGCCGGCGCCGTTCGGTCCAATCAAACTGACGATTTCGCCTTCGTTCACGGAAAAGGAAACGTTGTCGTTCGCGACGAGGTTACCGAACTTCATGGTGATTTTCTGCACCTCAAGCATTACTCTTGCCATAGTTGAGCCTCCTTCTGCTGCGTTTTCTCAGAAGTCCCAGTATTCCCCTCGGTTCGAAAACCACAACGATGACTATCAGAATGCCGTAGATCATCAAATCGATACCCTTTCCCGTTCCGCCAAGCAAGGTTCTCGTATACTCTGAAAGAGGTATGAGTATCGCCGCACCGATGATCGGACCGTAGACGCTACCAAGGCCACCGAGAACCGTCAGCAGAACGATCTTCATCGAAACGTCAAGACCAAAAACCATGAATGGATCTATGTAGAGTATGTACTGCGCATAGAGTGTGCCGAAGAGCGCTGTGAGCATCGAGCTCACAATCATCGCGAGCAGTTTGTATCGGGCAGTGTTTATTCCGAGTGCTTCGGCGGCTTCGTGGCTTTCTCTTATCGCTTTCAAATAATAGCCCATCTTGTTGCGCTCAATGGCTACAGCCACGAACAGGACGAAAACGAAAAGGCCATAAGCTATGAGCACGTACGGGATCTTCGAACGGTGAAACTGCATCGCCCAAAAACTGTCCGGAACCACCGGAATGGAAATGCCTGTGGCACCCTCAACGTAGTCCCAGCTGACAAACAGCTGCTTTATGATCTCAGCTACCGCGAGCGTCGCTATGGCGAAGTAGTGACCTTTCAGTCTAAAGCACGGATAACTGACCAAGAAAGCCACAATGCCAGCGAACAATGCCCCCAGTATCATGCCGATCCATGGTGAAACGTTGAATTTGTAAAAGAGCACCGTGGAAGTGTAGGCACCTATCCCGAAGAACGCAGCGTGACCGAAAGATGTCTGTCCTGCAAATCCAGTGATGATGTTCCACGCTTCGCCGAGACCTGCGAAGATCAGCATCATAAGCATGACGTGCTGAAAGTTCACGTCTTCGACCACAAGAGGCAGGATCAAAAGTAACGCCAGGATAACGAGTAGCGGTGTTTTCTTCATCCACTTTCACCACCCAAAAAGCCCTTTGGGCCTGAACTGCAGTACGAGCAAGTATATGAGGAAAGCTATTGCGTACTTGAACTGGGTACCGAGATAAAAACCACCTATCGTCTCAGCGAGTCCGATCATGATGCCCGCGTAGAAGGCGCCCCATATGTTTCCGAACCCACCCAGTGCGACGATCACAAAAGCCAGAAGACCGTACATCGCACCCGACTCCGGATAGACCGGGAAAATACCGGAGAGCAAGGTTCCCGCAACACCGACGCAGATACCGGAGAGGGCAAAGGTAAACATGTACACTTTCTCCGTATCAACGCCCATCAACTCTGCGATCTCCCTGCTCTGCGCCGTTGCTTGAATGGCCTTTCCAAACTTCGTTTTCTTTATGAACAAAGCCACCGCGAGAGTCATGCCGATGCTTCCAAGGGCCGCCACGAGCTGTGGCAGACCAACGATCACATCAGAGATTATCAGTCTCTTGCCGGAAAGGATCGATTCTCCGACGAACCTGTAGTTCGGACTCCACAAAAACTGGGCCAAGTTTCGTATGAACAAGCTCAAGCCAAAGGTGGCAAGCAGAGCCATGAGGCCGGGTGCGTTCAGCACGCGTTTGATGACCAGTTTGTAAGTGAGAAGCCCGATCATACCGGCCACGAAAGCGGCGATTGGGAGTGACACGAGCGGGTCCCACTTCAAAAGGGCGTACAGCCAGAAGACTGTGTACATCGAGATCATCATGAAATCTCCGTGCGCAAAGTTTATTATGTCCATCAATCCCCAAACGAGCGTCAGACCAACTGCGACAAGGGAATAGACACTTCCAACCAACACGCCTGTAACAACGAGTTGTGCGAGCATGCTCATCCCCTTCCAGATTTTTTAAGGGGGGGCAAGTGCCCCCCTATCACTCACCTCTTTTTCCAGTCCGGGAACTGTGGCACTGGTTCGTGTGTCTGGTACTGTTCCGGCCAGACGGCTTCGTACACCCCATTGAAGATCTGTGTCATCACTGAGGCCGAGTAAATGTTCTGCCCGTCCGGACCGAACTTGATTTTTTCCGACACGAAATAGGGAGCTTCGAAGGTGTGGGTCTTCAAAACCTCTAGGATCTTCTCTGGTTCAGTTGTACCGGCAATGTTGATCGCTTCGGCTATGACGAGCGCAGAAGCGAAGTCCTCCAGAGTTGGGCCATCGATGTCGACGCCGGACTTTGCCTTGTACATCTCGTTGATTTTGGAGAGGATCGGCATCTTTGCGAACAGGGCAGGCGTCGTGGCGTTCGTTCCAGCGAAATAATCTGCGTCTTTACCGAGGTTCACAACAAACTGCGGGTCCTGATATCCACCACAGTAAGAGAGCACGACTTTTGGAACCACGTTGAACTCTTTGTACTTTTTGACGAACATGGTCATGTCACCGATGTAAGACGCGTGGAAGATCGCATCCGGTTTGGCCGCTTTGATTTTCTGGACCTCTATGTCGACGTTGGTCGCGCTCACCGGGTACTTCACGTCGGCCACGAGGCTGAATTCAGGAAAGTCCTTGATCTTTTCTTTCACCATGAGCGCCGCGTGCACTCCGTACTCGTTGTCTATGTACACGACGGCAACTCTCTTGATGTTGGCGTTGTACTTCTCGTTCAAGTATCTGAGATAGTTGAAGAAGAAGACAGTTTCCATACCATCGTGTGGCGCAATCCTGAAGAACCATTTCAATCCTCTCTCCGTGAGGGCTGCGGAGCTCGAAGACCCAGCAACGAAGGGTATACCGTACTTCTCAGCGATCTGGCTCGCCGGCTTTGTACAGGAGGACTGGTAACAACCGATGAGTGCTACAACTTTTTCGTTTCTGATCAATCTCTCAGCTTCTGCCATGGCCAGCTCAGGGTTACCCTGGTGGTCTGCGAAAACGAACTGTACCTTTGCTCCATTGAGGTTCGGCAGCCCTGCGGATTTGGCAAGCGAGAGGTTGATCTCAGGATAAACACCGTTGATGATTTCCTGTGCGACCTCGACTGCGTACTTGATCTTCACCCCGGTTGCAGCGGCTGCACCTGTGAGTGGAAAGATGGCCCCGATCTTGATTACCTCCTGTGCCATAACGACAAAACTCAGCAGTACCACAAGGACCGCTAACAGCTTTCTCATACGGACACCTCCCTGAGTTTGAAATGTTGTGGGGACGTTAAGTTTCCGACATGACCCTTTCGATTATAACTTTTTTGATGCGAGTGTGTCAAAGAATCGTTTGCGCACTCTCGAGAACGTGTCTTGCACGATTCTTTGATATGAGATCCTGAAAGCAACATTTTCTGAAAAAATCGGAATGTTCCGTGTTCATTTCATCGTGGCAGAATGTTGATGTGAGGAGAGCAGAGCTGATGAATCGAAGATGGACCTTTGTGCTGATGACGATCCTGATTCTCTGGACTGGTGTCGTGCTTTACTTCGGCACAAGAAACGCAGTTGTCTCGTCAAAGCAGACCCGCTGGGCCTACAACGTCTTGAAGAAGATCGATCAAATGCTGGATCTTTCTGGAACGAAGCTTTTCATAAAGATCAGAGATGGCCTGAACAGACTCTGGTTCGGAAACAGGAAGATGCCCACGGTGGAACTCGTCAGAAAATCTGCACACTTTGGACTCTACATGGTCCTAAGTATTGTTTCTTTCTGGTTCGCTCTCGTCTACTCACGCAAAGTCCTCATGGCTGTGCTCGTTTCGATTTCTCTGCCAGCGCTTGTGGCGAGCATGGATGAGTACCTTCAGCAGTTCAGAGGAAGAGGCGCTTCTTTGAACGATGTCATGATAGATGTATCCGGTGCCGTGACCGGCACGGTATTCTGTTTGGTTGTATTTGCTCTCATCAGGTTAATACAGTTCTTTCTGTCGAAAAGGGCTCAACGGAAGGAGGTTTAGAACGTGGCGAAGAAGCTCGTTGTGAAAGACAGGGAAAGGTGCATCGGATGTTATTCATGTATGTTTGCTTGCACGAGGACCTGGTATGAAGCCGTGGGCATAGAGAAGTCAGCCATGAGAGTGAAGAACTATCCGGGGGTTGAAGGGGCGTTCTCGGTGCGTGTGTGTCAGGCTTGCAGGGATCCAGAGTGTGCCGCGGCGTGTCCAACTGGAGCGCTCAGAGTTTCGAAACGTGGTTTCGGTGTTGAACTGGTGAAGGAACTGTGCACACACTGTCGAGAATGTATCAAAGCCTGTGCGGCGAACGCGCTCCAGTGGGATGAACAGGAAAAATTGCCCATCGTGTGTCACCACTGCGGCGTGTGTGTCCGCTACTGTCCGACCAAAGTCCTCGCCATGGAGGAGGTGAGATGATGTACAGAATGCTGTCCGTAGACCTGACGAGTGGAAAGGTCGAGGAAAAGGAAGTGAGTGAACTGTTTCGAACCTTCATTGGTGGTACGGGCGTGCTGACTTATCTTGCGATGCAGGAAATCACAAAAGATTTGGATCCGTTCTCCGAAAAGTCCCCGATTTACTTCGCGATAGGTCCTCTGAACGGTTATTTTCCAAGCATGTCGAAGACCGTTGCGATGTTCAGGTCCCCCCTGACTGGAGATCTCGGCGAATCGCATGCAGGTGGAAGGCTCTCCCTCGCGATGCTTTCGGCCAACGTTCACGTTCTCAGGATCACCGGCAGGGCTGAAAAACCCGTGTATCTGTCCATAGACGATGATAGCGTGAAACTTGTTCCCTGCAGTTCGCTCTGGGGTCGAAGCGCACTCGCGACTGAGAGAATTCTCAGAGAGAAGGAAGATCACAGGAAGGGGAAAAAGAGCATCGTCAGGATCGGACCAGCAGGTGAAAGGCTTTCCCCCATAGCTGCTGTTACCGTGGATTCTTCAAGGCACTTCGGAAGGTTGGGCCTCGGTGCAATCATGGGTTCAAAGAATTTGAAGGCAATCGTTGTGTCAGGAAGCAACTGTCCGGAACTGAAGGATAAAAGATCGTACCAGTCGCTCTACGATCGAATCTTTCAGGAACTCATCGGGAGTGAAAACACCTATAAATACAGAGATCTCGGCACGGCGGCAAACGTGGTTCCGCTTTCGAAGATAATGGGTCTTCCGACACGGAACTTTTCTCAAGGCTTCTTCGAAGGCGCTCAGGGAATAAGTGGCGAGTATTTCGCAGACCATGTTCTCGCACAGCAGATCTCCTGCGCTCACTGCCCCATAGGATGCATTCACATGGGAGTTTTGAGAGAACTGTTCGCCGATCCACATATGTACAAAGCTTTGAAGACCTCCTACGATCACGAGCTCATTTATTCATTGGGCTCGAACGTCAGCGTTTCGAAGGCGGAAAATGTGCTCAAACTCATCCATTTCGTTGAACGGCAGGGCTGGGATGCGATAAGCATTGGTGTTGTGCTTGCGTGGGCGACTGAAGCGTTTCAGAGAGGTTTCATCACGCTGAAGGAGACCGAGGGGCCCGCTCTGAACTTTGGTGATGTGGAAACTTATCTGAAGGTTCTTGAGAACATCGCACTCGGGAAAAACGAATTCTACAGAGATCTCGAAAAAGGTACCTATCACTGTGCTAAGAAGTACGGTGGTGAAGACTTCGCCATCTGCTTCAACAAGAACGAAGCTCCCGGGTACATGACCGGTCCGGACGCGTTTGTCGGTTACGCGGTGGGTGTGAGGCATTCACATCTGGATTGTGCAGGATACAGCGTCGATCAAAAGTATCTGGGACGTTCTGAAGACATCGAAAAAGAGGTCAGGGCAATGTATGAAGAAGCCGTCTGGCGTGTCCTCACCAACAGTTTGGTGATGTGTTTGTTTGCGCGTGGTGTCTACACCCCACAGAAGGTGGTCGAGTGTTTGAACGCTGTCGGATTCGATATCGACGAATCGAAGATGAACCAGATTGCCCACACCGTGCATGGGATGAAATACTCGCTCAAGGAAAGTCTCGGATTCGCTTTTGCTGATCTGACTCTTCCAAAGAAATTGACCAGTGTCTACACGAGCAGAGGAAAGATGAGTGAGGCGGACTTCAAAAAGAGGATCGAACCCTACCAGAGGTTAGTGGAGGAAGACAAATCTCTCGCATCACGCGCATTGTGAGCCCTGTTCGGCAGGATTGAGGTCAGCCAGAGCAAGGTGTAACTCGAGGCCAGGACCATGCCGATGAATATGAGCGCTGCGATGTGTGCATGAACCCTCATTGGAGAAAACAAAAGCACGCAGAAGTCCAGAGCGACACCGAGAGCGTTGCAATGATAGGCCTTCGGGTGAACAGATAAGCTTGCTCGAGAGAACCATGTTTCAGGATGCACAACAGAAGTGTATCGCATAGTCTATCCCTGCACCGAGTATGATGTTCATGATACATGCACTTGTTGCGTCAATGGGACTTTCAACAGTCCCGTCGCCTCGTACAGGCTCAGCAACGTCGCCGCGATGGGCAGACAGCTCAAAAGACCGAGTTTGAAATTTTTCAGCGTGAGCCCCATCATGAGCGCTATAACGAGCAAGGCAAACACCAGACTCGTTCGCAAGTTCTGGATCACGAACCTGTCCATCTCCATGTACTTGAAATCTTCGCCAGAAAGCTTGATGGACCTGATCGAACCGCAAGCAAATGAAGAGACGGTTTCTTCGATCTGCCTGTAGGTCCTGCTGTCTACTCGTTTTGGAAAGGCAATCACGGGAGCAGAATTACTTTTGCGGTCGAACAGAGTCCCTTCGGGCAACAGCATCGAAATCAGGTTCCTCAGAGGCTGTGGAAATAATTCGTACAAATCCAGAATCGAGGAGGTCCTTTCGCAGTGATCTATCAAACGGTCCCGCACCTCTTTCAGGACCTCGAGACCTTCTTGACTTTGATCATCCATATTCATATCGACCTTAAGAAAAACGGGCACCTTTATGCCCGCAGCGGCTTCCACCACGCGAGTTCCTTTCATGACTCTGGAACTGGTCCTGAAGAACAGCAGGGGGTGAAAATCCGCGCGTACCCTGCCAATGAAAAAGCGAAAAAACGCGAACAGTGCGAGGAAAATCAGCAACTTCGTTCTTCTCTTCGTCAGGCTTTTTTCGATCATATCAGGCGTTCTTCTGTCTTCGATGAGTGTGACTGTCGGTGGCAAAAACACGAAAGCTTCCACACCCGCTGCGCCGCTCGGGCCAATCTCCCTCATCACCGGGGAACTTGTGAGGCCAAGGCTCAAAAATCCAACCAGTGTGGTCAGAACGGTCATGAACAGTGCGAAAAAAGTCTCCTTGAACGCCCTGTAAGATCTTTCGTATCTGCTCGGATCTTTCAGAGTCAGGGACCTGTTCACGTAGTGGAGCGCCGCAGAGCTTCCCATTATCAACGTTATGAACGGCATCAGAACGTTCTCCATACTGATCGGTTTGCCTATCGACGCGTACAGACCGAACAGGTAGATGGTAGCCAGAATGCTGGGAAGAAACGCGAGCAATGCGGCCCAGAGACGCTTTGAGTGTGAGGTAAAAGATCACGAACATGATCGTGAAAGCAACTGGAGTGAGGTACATGAGAATCATTCAAACGCAGTCTATCGCCATCGCACCGATGTACGAAATTCCGAAGACCAGACCCTCCCTCGACTTCACCATCCGATAGATGCTTCTCGAAGTATCTTCAGGACCTTTAGAGATGAACGTCACGAGCAGAGCATAGTCGCGCCCTTCGTGCTGTCCAACGAGCCTGAACCGCTGAGCAAGGGACGTGTTGCTGGCCATCGTGAAGGGAAATTCAAACGGATTGATCACCATGAAAACACCCAAAAGATCTCGAAGCTCTCGAGCCACATCGTTTATCTCGTCTCTTGTCCTGTGACCCCCCTCCCACTACTGAAGTAGTGGGCTTTCCCCTTCAACATTAACATCCCTATCGCAGTTCCAGCCACATTCACACTTAATAACTCTATCTGCAGAGAATCGGCTTTGCTCACGACTTACTTTCCCTTCTGTTCTTCTGTTGTACACTACCATCATTAGAAAAACTGCAATATATCTAACGAAAAAGCTGCCTTTCATCCCACCCTTGAAAGAGTACACTTTCACGGCGGGCTCTCGTAATGCCGAAAGAATCCCAAGAAACAACATGAGAGTGAACGCGACCCACGGCTTTCTGATCCATATCATCTTCTTTTCCTTCCCTGGTAGAATTCTAATTGCAAAAGGAGGTTATAAGAACAATGAAACTGACAGACACACATGCACATCTGCATTTTCGCCAGTTCGAGAAGGACCTGGAGCAGGTGCTTCAGAAGCTCGACTCACACAACTTCTCCTTTGTCATCAACGTGGGCATAGACATCGAAGATTCCAAAAAGGCACTTTCTCTGAGCGAGAAACACGATAAAATCTACTGTTCGGTTGGTGTCCATCCCCACGAAGCGGCGAATGTCCCAGAGAACTTTTTGCAAGTATTTGAAGAGCTGATCGAACACAAAAAGGTTGTCGCGATTGGAGAATGTGGTCTGGATTACTACAGGATGCTGTCTTCCAAAGAGCAACAACGAAAAGTTTTCGAGGAACAGCTGAAGTTTGCGAAAGATGTCGATCTGCCTGTGATCGTTCATGTCAGGGACGCTTACGAGGAAGCGTACGAGATCCTCAGTCGCGTGGGATTGCCAGCGAGAGGCGGTGTTGTGCACGCCTTCTCTGCGGACGAAGAATGGGCGATGAAGTTCGTTGAACTCGGCATGTACATCGGCATAGGCGGTCCGATCACATACCCGAAGAATCACACGTTAAGAAGGGTTGTTGCAACTATCGGAATCGAAAACATCCTGAGCGAGACGGACTGCCCTTACTTGGCTCCCCAACCGGTAAGGGGCAAGAGGAACGAACCGATCTACGTCAGATTCGTAATCGAAGAGATCGCGGGGATCTTGGACATGGACTTTGAGGATGTTGCAGCTGCTCTCACGAACAACGCGGAAGAGTTGTTTATGCCTTGATGTTTCCGATTTTGTAGAACCATCTCATCGCCGGAATTGAACTCAGCAGACTCGCGGTGAAGATGAAAGCTGATGTCAAGAACACCCACCTGTGTCCGAGCCTTCCTGCGATCTGTGTTGACACAACGGGAACGAAGGTTCTGCTGAAGATGTTCAATCCCTGGAAGAAGCCTTCCCATCTACCCAACTCCTTTGGGGATAGACTTATCTTCACCGTTTCCTTGGCGGGAAACCACAGGATGAATCCAAGTCCCATGATCGTGTGTGAAGCGAAGAAAACGTACACATTTGGCACGAACCAGAGTGCGAAGGTGACGATGATCAGCACAGAGCCGATGATCAGATTCCTGACAGTGTTGTTCCTGGTCTTTCTTTTCCAAAGGTACGATGCGACCACCGAGGCAGAGAAGATCATTTCGAACAGGAAGGGCGAGGAGCTGTCCAGATTGAAACGGTCCATGAGATAGTACGAGATGATGAGAAAACTGGAAAAACTGAAGGCCATGTATGCGAGATACTGATGCAGCATTATCGAAATGAAGGCACCATTCACGCTCGTGGCCGTCACGTGATGTTCGTGAAGACTCGAACCGCTCTGAACACGTGGCAGGATTTTCAAAAAGGAGAAAGCGTAGAAGATGTTCGTCACGAAGATCAGGAAGAATATTGTCGAGAGAAATCTGAGATCCTTCATGTACTTGGACAGAACAAACACCAGGAAAAAGTAAACGATGGCCTTCGTGAACTCAGTGATGAGAAACTGCAACGAGTAAATCTCTTCACGTTTTTGCGGCGGAAAGAGCGCCCTTTCATACATCACCTGGCAGGGATACAAAACGTCGGTGACACCCAGCAAAAGCTGTGCTGCTACGAATCCATAGACGTTACGTGCCAGGACAAAAAGGATACTTCCCGTGGCGAAGAACATCCTGGCGAGCGCATAGCCATAGTTCACGCTTATACTTTCGAACTTTCTGCCTAAAACGTAAGTGAGAATGGCTTGAAAGATGTAGGAAAAGCTGAAAAGCCAACCGAGTTCTTGAATGGAGATGTTCAAAACCTTGCCGAGCGTCGGAGCCGCGATGAGCGCGGAGAAAGAAAACCCGCTCACAGAATAGAAGAGAAGATAAAGCTTGATTCCCTTCGGTAAGTCCCTCCACATCGTTATCACCTGCTTCTTCTCAGCGTTAATCTAAGAGTAAATAACTCTACACTTGAAATGGAAAGAGCTTTTGATAGAATAATTAGCGATAACTGAACTGGCGCTCCGGCGTAGCTCAACCGGCAGAGCGGGTGGCTGTTAACCACTAGGTTGCAGGTTCGAGTCCTGCCGCCGGAGCCAAGTTTCGAATGAATTTCCTGATTAGTAGGTGGGTCACGAACCCACCTCTTTTTTGTCGTGTGTTTTCGTTCAGTTAAAGAAGCGGGCGTGAAAAACCGCTCCAGAAAGGAGCGGTTCTTCCTTCGAGATTCATTCAAAGAGAATAGAACACTCTGGCGCCCCCAAGGGGATTCGAACCCCTGCTTCTGGCTTGAAAGGCCAGTGTCCTAGGCCGCTAGACGATGGGGGCTCAACCAAGCCTATATTACACTATCTCGTTGAAATGGTCAAGAGGGTTGTTCAGAACGTTGAAAAGATGGCATAGTGTGGCCTCGTTTTGAACCACTTCTGTGCCTTTGCTTCAGGGCGGCTGCTTTTTGTTGCTTTATCAGGTCTCGAATTTGTTGTCTGCTGGCTTACAATCTAAGTGGGTTTGCTATGAGAGCTGAGATCACGACGAAATGGAGGGACAATCGTGAATCAAGTGGAAGCTCTGGTGGAGATCCCGAAGGGAAGTCGTAACAAGTACGAGTTCGACGAAAGGCTTGGTCGAATCCGGTTGGACCGTGTGCTTTATTCACCCTTGCATTATCCTACCGATTATGGCTTCGTTCTGAACACTTTGGCTGAGGATGGAGATGCTCTGGACGTTCTCATTGTGACCTATGAGCCAACGTTTCCCGGATGCATTGTTCAGGTTCGACCCGTTGGAGTGCTGAAGATGCAAGACGAACGGGGACGCGATGAAAAGATACTTGCGGTGCCCACAGTGGATCCCCGTTTCGACGATATCGAGGACCTGACGGATTTGCCGCGACATCTTCTTCTTGAGATCGAACATTTCTTCACGGTGTACAAAACTTTGGAAGAAAAATCTACAGAGATTCTCGGCTGGCAGGGGCGCGAAGAGGCATGGCGATTGATTCATCACGCTCAGGAACGTTTTAGCGAGCAAAGTTGAATAAGGCGTGAGCCTCGAAGCACAACTATCAAGAGTGTTGGCGAGTGAGATGGCTTTGAAAAGAAAAGGCGGCTTTCGCCGCCTGGTCGGGGCGACTGGACTTGAACCAGCGACCTCTTGCGCCCCATGCAAGCGCGCTAGCCAATCTGCGCCACGCCCCGCATTTTTTATTCTACCACGACCTCCTCTTTCATGCAAGTGTTCAATCACTCTTTGGCAGTTGTCAAAGCCCCGCCTCTGTGGTATCATTTGTATTGGCTCAGGGGGTAGTTCAGTTGGCCAGAACGCCGGAATCGGGGTCCGGAGGTCGAGGGTTCAAGTCCCTCCCCCCTGACCATATTTCAAGCGTTCACACATGAACTTCAACGCCAGCTCGACACCCTCGTAGGGATCTTCTGAATCGACGGCTGAAAGGTACTTCTGCAACGTTCTCCTCGCAAGCGTTTCCGTGTGGTGCCTCAGCCTTTCTTTTCTCAATTGCTTCAGCTTCTCTGTCTCCGCAAAATTCTTCCACAGGGTTATAATCCTGTCCACGAGTTCTTCTATGCCACTTCCGTTCAGTGCGGAAGTCTTTACGACGTTCAACGCATCCCGACCGGCGAAGGTGAGGAAACCGATGAGCTGATCGTACAGAGAGTCGTTCCCCTCAAGGTCAGATTTGTTCACGACGTATATGTCTGCGATCTCCATGACGCCGGCTTTCAAAAGCTGCATTTCGTCCCCAAAACCCGGTGACAACACCAATGCGACGACATCAGCCACGTACCGCACCTCGACTTCAGCTTGACCAACGCCCACCGTCTCAATCAGAACGTAATCGAAACCGACAGCTTCGAGCAATTCCACGACGTCGTAGATACTCTCGTTCAAACCACCGAGCGCGCCGCGAGATGCCATACTCCTTATGAAAACACCTTCGTCGAGAAAGTGTTTCTTCATCCTGACCCTGTCGCCGAGGAAGGCACCCTGGCTGAACGGACTGGACGGATCCACCGCAACGACCGCGACCGTCTTCCCAGCGGATCTGAGCCTCGCGATCACCTGGTCGATCAGCGTACTCTTGCCGACGCCAGGACTTCCCGTGAAGCCGATCACAGGACAGATCCTCTTCGGCAGCTTTTTCAGGATATCCCTTGCTCTGTCAGGTTCATTTTCTAACAGCGTTATGAGTTTCGCGATCTCCTTATGATCCACTCGTGCTCGTCACCCCTTCCAGCACCTCTCTGACCTCCTGAACGATTTTCGACAGTGGTGTTCCTGGTCCAAACACGCGTGTGACACCTATCTCGAGCAACCTGGGTACATCGTCGGGTGGGATTATACCTCCCACGAAGACTGGGATGTTCGCTATGCCCTCTTTTTTCATCAGCTCGATCACTTTCTTCGACAACTGCAGGTGCGCACCGGACAGGATCGAGAGACCTATCAGGTCGACGTCCTCCTGAATTGCAGTTTTCACGATCTGCTCGGGAGTCTGTCTCAGACCGGTGTATATCACTTCAAAACCCGCATCCCTGAGAGCGTGCGCAACAACCTTTGCACCGCGATCGTGTCCATCCAGCCCAGGCTTTGCGATCAAAATTCTGTACTTCTTCATCTGATTCACCCCCTCAGATCGATGTGCTCTCGGTGTACTCTCCATAAACTTCTCTTAGAACATCGCTGATCTCGCCGAGGGTCGCGTAGCATTTGACCGCTTCGAAAACGTAAGGAACGATGTTTTTACCTTCCTGCGCGGCCTGTTTCAGCTCTTTCAACGCCTTCGCAACGGCTCTATTATCCCTCTGCTCTCTCAGTTGCCTGAGGGCCTCTTTCTGTTTCTCTTCAAGTGCGGGATCAACCTTCAGGATGTTCTCAACCGGCTTTTCCTCTTTGGTCTGGAACGCGTTCACTCCCACAACGATCTGTTCGCCTTTTTCAATCGCCAGCTGTTGCTCGTACGCACTCTTGTGGATCTCCTTCTGAACGTATCCGAGTTCTATCGCACGGACCATGCCACCCAAAGAGTCGATCTTCTCCAGATATTCCCAGACTTTCTCTTCGATCTCGTTGGTCAGAGCTTCCACGGCGAAGGAGCCTGCCAGCGGGTCAACGATGTCCGCAACACCAGATTCGTAGGCGATTATTTGCTGTGTCCTGAGCGCGACCTGTACGGATTGTTCTGTTGGGAGACCGAGTGCTTCGTCGAAGGAATTTGTGTGCAGAGATTGAGTACCACCAAGTACGGCAGCCAGTGCCTGGATTGCAACGCGAACGATGTTGTTCAGTGGTTGCTGTGCTGTGAGCGTGGAACCACCCGTCTGCGTGTGGAATCTGAGCTTCATAGCGTCCTGGTTGGTAACGTTGAAGCGTTCCTTCATGATCTTTGCCCAAATGCGTCTTGCAGCTCTGAACTTGGCGATCTCTTCCAGAAAGTTGTTGTGCGCGGCAAAGAAGAACGACAACTGTCTTCCGAACACGTTCGGATCCAGTCCAGCCTTGATGGCCGACTCGACGTAAGCAATCGCGTCACCGAACGTGAAGGCAAGTTCCTGGACCGCACTGGCGCCGGCCTCTCTTATGTGATAGCCGCTGATGCTTATCGTGTTCCATTTCGGCATGTGTTCGGCGCAGAATTCGAAAATATCGGTGACGATCTTCATCGATGGTTCGGGAGGGAAGATGTAAGTGCCTCTCGCTATGTACTCCTTCAGAATATCGTTCTGTATCGTACCTCTGAGTTCTTCAATCTTTGCCCCCTGCCTCTGTGCTGTCACAGCGTACATGCTCAGAAGGATCACCGCAGTAGAGTTTATGGTCATAGAAGTGCTGACGTCCTTCAGTGGAATCCCGTCAAAGAGTATCTCTATGTCCCTCAAGGAGTCCACAGCGACGCCCACACGTCCGACCTCGCCCTCTGCGAGAGGATGGTCTGAATCGTAGCCGATCTGCGTGGGCAGATCAAAGGCCACCGACAGGCCCGTTTGGCCCTGCTGCAACAGATACTTGAAGCGTTTGTTCGTTTCTTCAGCGGTTCCAAAGCCCGCGTATTGCCTCATGGTCCAGAACCTTCCGCGGTACATCGTTCTCTGAACACCCCGGGTGTAAGGATATTCGCCGGGCATACCGAGGTCCTTCAGGTAATCCAGCTCCGCCACATCGAGGGGCGTATAGCATCTTTTGAACTCGTAACCCGAACTCGAGAGGAACTTTTGTTTCCTCTCTGGAAACTTCTTCATGTCGTTCTCCGTCCGTTGCTGCCAGTGTTCGAACGCCTCAGCGATCTTCTTGACTTGCTCTTTATCGTACATGCTTCACCACCTCCACTCTGGATTTCGCCAACCAAAGGGCGCAGCAACCTTTGAAATCGAAATCGACCTTGAACGCTGGTTTCACAATGACGCTCACAAAATCTTTCACAGATTGTTGCAGTGAGCGTCTGTACTCACCGCGAGGTTGCATGCAACCGAGTATTATGTTTTCGAAGTTCTCGGCAGCGTAACTGAAAAGTTCTTTCACCTGAGAGAGGTCGGGTGGAAGTGCTTGAGAAAATCTTGTTCCGGGGGTCGGTACGAACACGTTCAGGACCACGGTGTTGAAAAGTTCTGAAAGCATCTTCAGAGCTTCGTACTCGTGTGAGATGTGACCTTCCAGAATTCCAACTGTTATGTGCGGCACTGCAAAGACTTTCGTCCTTGTGACTGCGTCCAGGATTTTCCCCGGTTCTACGGAGAATCCATAGACGATCTCCATCACTTCGGAGTTTGCAAAAAAATCAAAACTCACAACGTCGGCCAGGCCTTCCAGTTCTTGAATAGGTGACTGCGGAAAACCCACGTGGAAGTTGTAAGAAAGTTCGTATGTTTCCTTAAGATGCCTCAACTGATTCAAATGCCTTTTGAAGGGCACAAGAAAATCTTTCTCGAGTCCTCCACTTATCAAGAAGCTTCTGTGTCCTTCTTTTGCGAGTCGATCCATCTCCTGCAACGTCTTCATGTGACTGAGGTAGTGCCCACCACAGTGCGCACAGTTCATACGACAGAATTTTCCAGTGAGCGAGATCGGTATCGTTCCACTCGGATCGACGTATACCAGTTCGATCACCAAAAAGATGATACCATCTTCGAGCGCTCTTCGTGGTATGATTCGAAAAGGTAAGCGATGGGGAGGGATCATATGAAGGTCTACATCTCAGTTGACATGGAAGGTCTGGCGGGTATCGCCACGTGGGGAGAGGTCGACACCAGTAAGAAGGAAGCTTCGGAAGTTTTGCAAGAACATTTGAGGGCGTTGCTCGAAGGACTGTTCTCGTCGGGGGTTAGAATTGATCAGGTGTTGATCTGTGACGCTCACGGTTCTGGTACGGCTATACCTTACAGGATATGTGAAGAGTTCGACAACGTGAGTCTTGTGCACGGTCCAATCAGAAAGGACTACATGATGAGCGGTCTCGACGCAACATTCGATAGAGCCATCTTCCTGGGTTATCATGCTGGAATCGGTGCTAAGAATGCAATCATGGACCACACGTATTCGAGTTCTTTGATACACAACGTCTGGATTAACGGCAAAAGGGTGAACGAGGCACTCATAAATGCCGGGTTTGCCGCGCATTACAACGTTCCCATCTGTCTTGTCGTGGGGGACGGCGCGCTCAAAGAGGAGCTGGACAGGGAATTTCGCGGCACATGGCTTTTTGTGGATACCAAGATGGGGCTTGGACGTTACGCGGCGATCATGAGACCAAAAAAACGTTTGTTCGAGGAGATGAAAAGAGCGGCTGCGGAAGCTGTGAAGATCCCGAGGAACGAGCTGGTGCTGTACAGATTCGACACACCTGTGGAGCTGAAGGTTGAAATGAAGGAGACGGTGTATGCAGACATGGCCGAGCTGATTCCTGGCGTTGAGAGAATCGACGGTCGCACCGTGAGGTTCGTTCACAACGATTATCCTGTGGTCTTCAACACTATCATGGCAATAGTCTACGTGGCGATGGCAGCCCGCGATTGGAGGTCGTGAAATATGAGGTCTCTCGGTGAACTGATTCAGATGGCAAAAAGAGCGGGGAAGAAGAACCTGGTTGTCGTGGGGGCTGAGGACGAAGAAGCGGTCGAGGCGGCTTTGATGGCGAAAACGGAAGGGCTGGTGGATCGTATCTTCCTCGTGGGAAAGTTGGAGAGATTACAGAGCTACGCAAATTCAGCTGATGTGGAACTCATAGACAGTTCCGATGAAAGCGATGCGAGCGAGAAAGGTGTGAAGCTCGTTTCTTCTAAACGTGCAGATGTTCTGGTCAAGGGCCTTGTGAAGACGTCAACCCTTTTGAAGGCCGTGCTCAACAAAGAATGGGGATTGAGAGGCGCAGGACTTCTGACACACCTTGCGGCGATCGAGGTGCCCGCACTGGACAGGGTCGTGTTCGTGTCGGATGGAGGTATTGTTATAAGGCCTTCAATCGAGGAGAAGGTGAAGCTCATCAGCAACGCCGTAGAGGTCCTGCGCAAACTGGGCTACGAATTGCCCAGAGTGGCTCTCATCTGTGCCGTCGAGACGGTGAACCCTGCCATGCCGGAGACAGTTGAAGCTGCAATAATTGCGAAAATGAATCAGCGAGGTGAGATTAAGAACTGCATCGTGGACGGACCGCTGGGCCTGGACAACGCCTTGAGCTCGAGAGCTGCGGAAGTGAAGGGAGTGAAGAGTCCGGTTGCAGGCCGTGCGGACCTTCTGATCGTGCCGGACATTCATTCGGGCAACTTCCTCGGGAAATCTGCTATCTATCTCGCGAACGGGAGGATCGCGGGTATGGTGATCGGCGCGAAGGCACCCGTTGTACTGGTTTCCAGGGCCGACACCTCGGAGAGCAAGTTGCTCTCGATCGCCATGGCGTGTAGCGCGAGCGAGGGATAGGTATGATAAAGGTCCTGCTGCCTTCGAACGTGCTCGGCAGTGTTGAACTTTCCTCGAGCAAAGAGAGGCTCTTCGTTGACTTCTACGGCGAAGATGACTACGACAAGAAGCTGCTCGAAGAGTTCTGGGACGTGGTGATGGGACCGAAGAAGTTCGATAATCCCACCACGATCTTTGTCAGTTCGATGGACGGTGTCGCGATGGCCATCAGGTATCTCGAGAGCAGACTCGAACTGGATGAGCTCAAGAAGAAGCATGAAGTACTTTACAACTTTGCTGAACTACAGGGTTTGACCGCGCACGAGATCTTGAGGGAACTTCAAAAACTTCGAAACGGTTGTGAAGAAGCGATCGCTTTCGTGGCCGAAAGAGGGGTGCACCTGCTCGCGTATCTCGAATACTTCTCCGCGGGCAAGTACGTGCAGCTCGAAGAGGGCATCTTCGAGGTCAATCTGAACGGTAAGACGAAAAAGATCGTTTTCAGCGATCTTCCTGTGGAAGGTTTCCACAACCTTCGCATCCCCCCTTTGAGAGAGCGTAAGAACGATATTCCCTACATGGTGGACTGGGTTCTTTCTTCGATACACCAGAGGCACAAATATATACCGTTGAGGTTCCCGAGTGAAGAGATCATGGACCTGTTTCTGAAATACGATTGGCCGGGAAACACGGAAGAACTTGTCAAAGTGGTACACATGTACGTCGCGGGCTTGGACGTGGTCAGTTACTTCGTGAATTCGATTCCGAGCCGCACCGAGCGAGACCTGAGATTGCCGGAGTACGTGAAGAAGCTTGTTACGAGCGTTGAAAAGAGAGCCATAAAGCTCTTCTTAGAGAAGTACAACTGGAATCGCAAGAAGGTGGCCTCAGCGCTCGGCTTGAACTACAAAACACTCTGCTACAAGATCAAGAAATACGGTATCACGAAACAATGATGGCCCCCAGCTTTTTGGAGATTTCTCTCGCTGTGTTCATCACTTCGTGAGCGATTTTTGGAATGGTCTCTTCGTTCAGCAGACCAGACGCACCTGTGACGCTGATGGCACCAATGACCCTGTTGGTGTAGTCGAACACCGGTGCCCCAACGCACTTGACTCCGTATTCGTTCTCCTCGTTGTCAATGGCGTACCCTCTTTCCCTCACCAAAACCAGTTCTTGCTTGAGTCTTTCTGGGTCCGTGATCGTGTTCGGTGTACATTTGTTAAGTGGCACGTTCTTCAGGTACTGTTCGAACTCTTCCTCACTCAGGAATGCGAGAATGGCTTTGCCGAAACCCGTCGAGTACAGTCTCATCTTCATTCCTATCCTCGAAACTGTGGGTATCGTTCTCGCACTCTCGACCTTGTCGATGTAAACACCTTCGAAACCATCTTTGAGGGCGAAATGGACCGTCATGCTGGTCTTCTCCATCAGTTCGATCAAGAGTGGATGAGCTATCTCGCGCACTTCTATGTTCCTCAGGACTATGCTCCCGAGCTCGGCCAGCTTGTAGGAGGCGAAGTATCTGTGGGTGTATGGATCTTTGAACGCGTAGCCACACCTGACAAGTGTTTCAAGGTGCTTGAACGCCGCTGGTGCTGTTACGTTCAAAAATTCTGCAACGTCCCGAACTCTGACACCGTTCTTTTTCGAAGCGATGTACTCAAGGACTTTCAAAGATCTCTCAACCGAGTAGATGGACATGAATTTCACCTCACAACCCTTCCACTTCCGGAACCTTTCATCAAGCTCTTCACCTCGTCGACGGTGACTTCGTTGAAGTCTCCCACGATCGTGTGTTTCAAGCAGGAAGCCGCAACAGCAAACTCCAGAGTTTCTTGAGGTTTCATACCGCTCAGAAAGCCGTAGATGATGCCCGCAGAGAAGGAATCTCCCGCGCCAACTCTATCGACGATGTGAACCGTATACTGTCTGGCACTGTAAAAATCGTCTCCGTCGAGCAACACGCCAGACCAACCGTTCAGATTGGCAACGATGCTTTCCCGCAGGCTTATCGCCACCTTTTTGAAACCGAACCTTTCCCTGAGCCTGCGACACACCTGCTCGTATCCTTTCAGGCTGAGCTTGCCCTCCACAACGTTGCTCTCGTCTGCCTTTATACCGAAGACTTTCTCTGCGTCTTCCTCGTTCGCAAAGAGTACGTCCACATATCTGACAAGCTCGGACATCACCTGTCTTGCCTTCTCCTGACTCCACAGCTTTGCCCTGTAGTTGAGATCGCACGAAACAGTTATGCCCTTCTCTTTTGCCTTCTTCAAAGCTTCGAGACAGGCCTGCACTAGGTTGTCCCCGAGCGCCGGCGTTATTCCGGTGAAGTGGAACCAGCTGGCGTTGTTCAGGATCCGATCCCAGTCGTACTCCTCGGGTCTGGAAAGGGCGAACACGGAATTTGCCCTGTCATAGATCACTTTCGAAGGCCTCTGGGAATAGCCAGTTTCGAGGAAATAGACGCCCAGCCTTCCCTCTCCAAAGATTACATGCGACGTATCAACGTTGTACTGTCTGAGATAGCGCAGAACCGCGATACCGAACTCGTTCTTGGGAAGTTTCGTCACAAATGATGCGTCCAGACCAAAGTTTGCGAGTGAGACGGCCACGTTCGCTTCCGCCCCGGCATAGGTGACATCGAAACTCCTCGTCTGGACAAACCTCAAGAAATTCGGCGTTGCGAGCCTCATCATGATCTCTCCGAACGTAACAACTCTGGCCATAGTTGCACCTCCATAACCAGTGGTTAATAAGAGAAATCTTGGGTCAACGTCAAGGAAATTTTACCACACGTTGCGCCGCTCAGGCAAGATCGCGGCTTGAGGTACAATGAAAATGGGAGGAGTCGAGCGTTGAGAGTCGGAGTTCTGTTGAGTGGTGGAGTCGACAGTGCGGTGGCACTGTACAGTTTGCTCGAAGCAGGCCACGAAGTGATCGCCTATCACATGAAAACCATGCCAGACGAATTCTATCTCACCAGACAGATAAAACATAAAGTGTGTTGCTCGCCTGCCGACACGTTCGATGCGCAGTTGATAGCGAAACACTTTTCTGTGCCGCTGAAGGTGATCCACGTGGAGGACGTCTTTCGCCGAACCGTGATCCAGTACTATCTGGAGGAATACAAAAACGGGAGAACGCCCAATCCATGCTATCTGTGCAACAGGTTGATCAAGTTCGGTTTCGTGATGGATCTCATTCTGAACGATGGTGCGGACATGATCGCCAGCGGGCATTATGCGAGAATCGTCGAAGGTAAGCTTTACAGAGCGCTGGACAGAGAGAAGGATCAGTCCTACTTTTTGGCCTCAATCGAGAGACACAGACTTGCCAGGATCATCTTTCCAAACGGTGATAAGACCAAGTCTCAGGTGAGACAGGTTGCAGCCAGGGCACACATCCATGTTCATTCCAAGCAAGAATCTCAGGATCTGTGTTTCATCCCGGACGGCGATCAGGAACGTTTCTTCAAAGAACACAACGTGGAATTCAGTGAAGGTCCGATCTATGATGTTCATGGCAGGGAATTGGGCAGGCACAAAGGTTTGATACGCTACACTGTGGGGCAGAGGAAACTTGGGATTTCACTGGGATCGAGAACGTACGTGGTACGAATCGATCCAGGAAGGAACGCAATAATCGTTGGAAAAGAGGAAGATGTTTACCGAAAAAGCTTCTCGGTGAGCCGTCTCAACTTACTGGAGGACCTTCCCGAACAGTTCACAGCGAGTGTAAAGGTTAGAAAAAACGCACCGGAGGTGCCATGCTTCGTGAGACACAACGGCAGCGAAGCGCATGTTGAAACACAAGAACCCATCTTCGCGATCACACCGGGTCAAGCAGCGGTGTTTTATGACGGTGAGCTCGTGCTGTGTAGCGGAATTATTGAAGAAGTTTTGTGATAGAATTTAATACTAAGAAGGCGAAGAAGGAAGTGGTGGTTTGATACCTCTGTACGACACCATACCGAGCAGAAGAAGACCCTACGTGGTCTACACCTTGATCACGATCAACGTTGCGCTGTTCATCTATCAACTGACGCTCTCCCGGATAGAACTGATAGAATTTCTGTACAATTT
>LDZQ01001193.1_pt1 | contig 23719 bp, 26 predicted proteins | sample 615361 | NCBI WGS metagenome assembly LDZQ01 (sample SAMN03408297, study PRJNA278302) | terrestrial metagenome | isolation source: oil reservoir sample I2 | place: USA: Alaska, North Slope, Ivishak formation | collected 2013 | reverse complement strand
CTCAGGATAGTATTAGCAGGTATTATAATGGCGATAGGCACACTAGCCATTTACATGTACAAGTTATCCGTTGGGGATGCCAAGGCAACTACAATAGCATTCACAACATTTGTAATGTTCCAGATTTTCAACGTATTTAATTGCAAATCACAGAGCGGATTTTCAAATAAGTTGCTTTTTTTCGCCATTGCAGCATCATTCATACTACAATTACTTGTCATATATCTGCCACCGTTACAGGGCATATTTAGGACCAGGTCGATTTCCATTATGGATTGGCTGCTCATAGTACTGGTAGCTTCAATCATACTAGTACATGAGACGATAATCAGGTGGGTGGATAAGAGGAGAACATTATGAATATCCTTGTAATGGCAGGAACCCACGATGCCGTGGAAATAATAAAGAAACTTAAGGAATCCACAGATCATAGGATAATAGCCACCACCACAACAGATTATGGTGGTAGACTAGCCAAGGCTGCTGGGGCTGATAAGATAATAACAGAGGCCCTTAACAAGGGAAGATTGGTTCAAGTTCTTAAGATTGAAAATGTTAATATGATAATAGATGCAACCCACCCATTCGCAGTGAAGGCCACTGAAAACGCTATCAGAGCCTCTGATGAAACCTTAACATATTATATCCGCTTTGAAAGGCCAACTCCAGAATTAGATATGGATGTTTTGAGAGTTGATTCCTTCAAGGTGGCTGGGCGGGTGGCGGCCAAGATCTTGAAAGAAAAAGATGGTAATATTCTACATTTGGCTGGTGTTTCAACACTTAAGGACGTTATCGATCAGATTGGGGCAGAGAGAATAGTGGTCCGTGTTTTACCCCATCCACATTCTATAGAGGCATGTTATAGGATGGGTATAACTGGGGAGCGAATAATAGCAATGCAAGGAACCTTCTCAAGGGCCCTTAATAGGGAAATTATGAAGGAATATAACGCAATCGCCGTGATCACAAAAGAGAGCGGGGAAACTGGTGGATTAATAGAGAAGGTGAAGGCTGCTGAGGATCTTGGGATCCCAGTTATACTCGTGAACAGACCATCCCTTGAAAAATTAGATGATAAGCTCGTATTTGATGATATGGATGAACTTCTAGCATTCGTACGGGAGGAAAGGTGAAACTTTAACCTTGGAGCCTTCTTCAAGTATCTCAACATTTTTAGGGATTTTAATGTAACCATCTGCATCTGCAAGTGACGCTATGGCACCTGAATCCTTCAATATGGGATATACTTTGCTATTTTTTACCTTTACAAGAGCATAGTGTATTCTACCCTTTGATGAGTGCAATCTGTGTGCGAGTGGTAATTCAATTGTATGATATCCTAGTGGAGTTTTGCCTGAAAGTTCCATTAAGTAGGGGCGTAGAAGAACATCAAAGATTATCAGAGCAGAAACAGGGAATCCTGGGAGGCCGAATACGAGTTTACCATCGACTTTACCTATAAGTGTGGGTTTGCCAGGTTTTATAGAGATTCCATGGATCATCACTTCGCCATTGTCTTGGACGACTTCCCTGAGCATGTCACCGGCGCCGGCAGAAGTTCCACCAGAAGTTATGAGGATGTCACATTCCAAGACGCCTTCTCGGATGGCCTTAGAGAGTTCTTTGTAATCGTCTTTCACAATACCTAGAATTTTTGGTTCGCATCCGCAATTTTTAACCGCGGCCGCGATACTATGGGAATTCGAATCAAAAATTTTGCCAGGGGTCTGATCATTTGAAGGTTCTATTAATTCGTTTCCTGTTGAGAGTATGCCTATTTTTGGTTTGGCTATCACGGGCACCTTGGATATTCCAGCCGCGCTTATCGCCCCAATCTTTTCTGGTGATAATATTGAACCTTTCTTGGCTATGATATCATTTCTTAGTATGTCTGAGCCTTTTGGGGTGATGTGTTGGCCGGGATATGCGCTTCTATAAATTAGAATATTATCATCTTCCTCTGTATATTCAACCATGACTATGGCATCCGCACCCTCAGGTATCTGGGCTCCCGTGCTTATACGTGAACAGCATCCTCTCTTGACCTTTTTTTGTGGAATGTCACCAGCCTCTATCACTTCAATGCACTTTAGGGTGCTTGGATTGTCTTCAGAGGCGTGGAATGTGTCCTCTGCTTTTAAAGCGTATCCATCTCTCGAAGCGCGGTTAAATGGTGGCAGATCAATTGGACTTTTCACATCCTGGGCTAGGACTCTGCCATACGCATTTTTCAAGTTTACTTTTTCCATCCTTGGCGGATGATAGATTTCTTTGAAAAGGTTGCGGATTATCCTATGAGCCTCTGATATATCTACAAGATTTAGGAATTCACGGCCCATCCCATGATCCCCTCCCTGATTCTTATTCTAAGCTCCTATTATACCCCCCTCCAATGGGGTATTTATTGTAAAACAATTATTTTATATTATGTTATAGAGATATTATTATTGTCTTTTTCTAGAAGTGTAGATGGAGGAGATTATTTGGGTACAGGGGAAGTTAGAAGAGTTAGAATACCTAGGAAGGGTGAAATACCTGGGATTGTTGAACAAATACTAGGTCATGGTAAGTTGAAGGTTATATGTAGTGATGGTAAAACCCGCCTTGGACGCATACCAGGTAAGATGAAAAAAAGGATATGGATCAGGGAGGGCGATATTGTACTTGTGAAGCCCTGGGAGTTTCAAAGTGATGAGAGGGCTGATATAGTATGGAGGTATACGCGTACCGAGGCTAACTGGCTCGAGAGAAGGGGTTACTTGAATCTATAGTGGAAGATGATTTAATTGTCCGCCGCTAATAAGAAGGATAAGACCTTCCACAAAGTCGATGCTGCATTGGAAAGGTTGAAATCCGAGAAGCGCCTTAAGGGTGTGGAGGATAGGCGTGTTGCAAGTGAAGTTTTCGATAAAAGAACCCTTGAAGTTCTCTATAAACTATCAAATACTGGTTATCTTGCTGTTCTTGATGGTGTTATAAGCACTGGTAAAGAGGCTAATGTTTTTAAAGGCCTAGATGATAATGATGATTTTGTGGCTGTTAAAATTTATCGTATTGCAACTTCTGATTTTAGGAAAATGCAATATTACATCCAAGGAGATCCACGTTTCAAGGTTAAAATGGGCAATAAGAGGCAGATAGTCCATACTTGGGTGAACAAAGAATTCAGGAACCTTAAAAGAGCATATGAGAATGGTGTTAGGGTTCCAAGGCCATTTGTTTCAAGGGAGAACGTCCTAATAATGGAGTTTATAGGTGACAGGGAGGGTAACCCCGCGCCAACATTAAAGGAGGCCCCACCACTAGATCCCCAAGAGATGTTCAATAAAATAATATATTATATGAGGTTATTATATAGGGAGGCTGGGCTAGTCCATGGAGATCTTTCAGCATTTAATATCCTCAATTTTGATGAGGAACCTGTTATCATTGACATTTCACAGGCTGTTGTAGTTGATCATCCAATCGCAATGCAATTACTCGAGAGGGATATTAAGAATGTTAGTAAGGATTTTAAACGTTTTGGTGTTTCATCAACTCCTCAAGAGATAAGGAAGATGATAATATGATTAATTTATAGCCCATGGGGGTGTATTTTAAGTGCCAACAGAAGAATACTTGAAAATCCCAAAGGAGAGGATAGGGGTCCTCATAGGGAAAAGAGGGGAAACTAAAGAGCGTATAGAAAGGCTAACACAGACTAGACTTGATATCGACAGTGAAACAGGTGTCGTGACCATAATACCAGATGAGAAGCTTGATGATCCCCTTTCCCCTTGGAAGGCGCGTAATATTGTCAAGGCTATAGGTAGGGGTTTTAATCCAGAAATTGCCATGCGCCTCATACATGATAATGTAACTCTTGATATCATAAACATCCCAGATTATGTGGGCAAATCCAAGAAAGCCATAGCAAGACAAAAAGGCAGAATAATAGGACGTGGTGGTATAACACGTCAAATAATACATGACATGACATCCGTTGACATATCAATCTACGGTAAGACCGTTGCATTAATAGGTGAATTCGAAAATCTTATGGTTGCAAGAGAAGCCATTGAAATGCTCCTTAGAGGGGCTAGACACAAGTCTGTATACTCTTTCCTCGAAAAAAAGAAACAAGAATTGGAAATAAAAGAATTTGAAGAAGATGTTAATATAAGATAAAATCAACAAAAAACTCACCATTTTAATAAAAGGTTTCTTTAAAATACTCAAAAGATATTACTAAAAACCTCACCTTATAATCGCTTGATATATATGGGACAAATTACAATATAACCTATAGGAAATAATTTTAAAAGTTAAAGGGAGGCTACTTTTTGGAGAGACAGGCAGGAGAACTATTCGAGGAATTCCAAGAACTTACCGCATCAGAATTCTTCCGCAAAAACAGGCAAATGTTAGGTTTCTCGGGTAAGATAAGATCCCTTACCATGGTATTCCATGAACTAATAACAAATAGCCTTGACGCTGCTGAAGAAGCCGGCATACTCCCCAATATAAAAATAAACCTGAAAAGGGTTGGCAAAGACCACTACATCCTAGAACATGAGGATAATGGCCCAGGCATACCAGAAGACTACATACCCAAAGTCTTCTGCACAATGTTCGCAGGTTCAAAATTTAGAAACATCCAATCAAGGGGGCAACAAGGCCTCGGATGCAGCGGCTGCGTACTACTCTCCCAGATGACAACAGGAAAACCAGCCACCATCACATCAGCATACAAAGAAGACGGCGAACTCAAAGGAGTGAAAATGTCCCTAAAAATGGATGTGAAAAAGAACAAAGGACTAGTCCTAGAAAAAGAAGAGATCAACCCAGATGGGACTGGAGTACGCGTAAAACTCCATTTCAAAGAAGTTTCATATTCACTCTCAGAACAAGGAGCCTATGAATATATCCGGAGGACGATGATAGGAAACCCACACGCCCAGATCACATTCACAGACCCCACAGGGAAAAAATACGTATTTAAAAGGGCATCCAAAGTCATACCCCCACTACCAAAAGAAATACTACCCCACCCAAGGGGTGTTACAGCAGACGACCTAATATTCATGGCAAAACACACAGATAAAAGACGCTTCAGAAGCCTACTCACAAGCTCACTCTCCAGAATGTCCACAAAAAAAGTCAAAGAACTTGAAAAACTAACCAACATAGACTTCAACAAAAGGCCCAGAGACATGACATGGGAAGAAGCCGAAGAAATAGTAGAAGCTTTCAAAAGAATGGACTTCATGGCCCCGCCAACCAAAGGACTCATACCAATAGGGAAAGACCAGATAGAAAAGGGCATGAAAGAAATATTAAACCCAGAGTTCATAGCAGCAACCACAAGAAGACCACTAACCTATAGAGGTGGTGTACCATTTATAATAGAAGCAGCCGTAGCATATGGTGGCAAAGCAGGCAGACTTGTCGGGGAACAACGAAAAACCGAGATAATGAGGTTCGCGAACCGCGTGCCACTCACATTCGACCAAGGAAGCTGCGCACTAACCGAGGGGGTTAAAACCCTTGACTGGAAGAGGTATGGTATAAGAGACCTTGAAAACGCACCCCTCACAATCTTCATAAATATTGTGTCAACCAACGTCCCATACCTTTCAACAGGAAAACAAAGCATAGCCCCAGAACCCGAAATATTACAAGAGGTTAGACAAGCCACAATGCAAGTAGCCCGCAAACTACAAAAACATATAAGGGCCAAGAAAGCGGCTAAAGAAGAAGCCAAAAGGGCCAGAGTCTTCGAAACATACATCCCAATTATAATGAGAGAAGCAGCCATCCTAGCAGAAAAGGAAAAACCCGATTATAAACCCCTACTCCAGAAAGTGACAAGAAAAGCGAAGGCAGAACTCCTAGGTGAACCAGATGATGAATAGAAGAGAAATAGCACTGCAAAAACTTAAAGGCTTAGGCGAGATGATAATAGAAGATGTCGCCCAGAATAAAGTGCCAAGGATAAAAGTACCCTCCAGGAGCACATCCAATATCATATATGATGATAAAAAGCGCCACTATATCCTCGGCGAAAAATATGGTGTCAGATCCATGGGAAATGTTAAACAGATAAAAAAAATAGCCCAGATGCTATACATAGCCAACTTCTGCAAAGACCTTGTCAAGAGAAACAAAACAGCAACCCTAAGGGAACTATATTATGTTTCAGAAGGTTGGGATGTTGACTTCGCAGACCAACAAGAATCTAATATTATAGGCGAAGACCTTGAAGTCACCCTTGGGATGACCCGCGAAGACCTAGGACTATTACCAGAAGAAGACGGCGCAGCAGTATATGGAGAATTAACAGTACGCGAAGGCGACATTGAAATAAACGCTTTGAAAGCCGGTAAATCAGGTTATACGATACCACCAACCATCGACGAAGTAGAATTCATCGACCACGACGTTGAGAGGGTTATAGCAGTCGAAACCATGGGTATGTACCATCGTCTAGTCCAGGAAAAAGCTTACAAAAAATTCGATTCACTCATAGTAGGGTTAAAGGGCCAGGCTGCAAGGGCGACAAGAAGATTCCTCAAAAGGGTGAACGATGAACTAAACCTCCCAATTTACATTTGCAATGACGGAGACCCTTGGGGATTCCACATAGCCATGGTCATAATATCAGGGAGCGCCAAACTAGCCCATGTAAACCATGAACTAGCAACCCCAGACGCCAGATTCCTAGGAGTAACAGCGAGTGACATAATAAACTATGATCTGCCCACAGACCCCCTAAAGGACATCGACATCTTAAGACTCAAGGAACTCCTACGCGACCCTCGTTACAAGGATGATTTCTGGAAGAGAGAAATCAAGAAAATGTTAAAAATAGGTAAAAAGGCCGAACAACAATCATTCTCAAAATATGGCCTCGAATATGTTGTTGACACATACCTCCCAGAAAAATTGGATGAAATAGAAACCTAAATAATTATCCAGAAGAAAAGATTATATTTAACAGAAAAATAGAATTTTTACATGTCATCCCCCCTATTACGGGGGGTGGGGGAGGTTATAAAAATGGTATCTGTAGCTATAAATGGATATGGGACCATAGGTAAAAGAGTGGCGGATGCAGTAGCCGCCCAGAAGGACATGAAAATAGTGGGTGTAAGCAAGACAAAACCCGACTTCGAGGCTAGAATGGCCATCAAAAAAGGCTATGACCTATATATAAGCATACCCGAAAGAGAAAAGCTCTTCCAGGAAGCCGGGATCGAAATCAGCGGGACAGTTGAAGACATGATAGAAGAGGCAGACATAATAGTTGACGCCACGCCAGAGGGCATAGGCGCTAAAAACCTTAAAATGTACAAGGAAAAGGGTATAAAAGCAATATTTCAAGGAGGAGAAAAACACGAAGATATAGGATTATCCTTCAATTCCTTCACAAATTATGACGATTCCCTCGGAGCAGACTATACAAGGGTAGTATCATGCAACACCACAGGCCTTTGCCGCACATTAAAACCCATAGATGACATCTCTGGTATAAAAAAGGTCAGAGCCGTTATGGTGAGAAGAGCAGCAGACCCAGTCCAGGTAAAAAAGGGTCCTATTAATGCTATTGTGCCAAACCCTCCAACAGTACCATCACACCACGGTCCAGACCTCAAAACAGTCATGTATGGTATCAACATCAATACAGTGGCCTTACTAGTCCCCACAACACTAATGCACCAGCACAATATTATGGTAGAACTCAAAGATCCTGTGGACATAGAAGAAATAAAAGAAAAACTCGACAAAACATCTAGGGTGATGCTTGTAAAAGCGAGTGAAGGCCTCGCATCCACAGCTGAGATAATGGAGTATGCAAGAGAGTTAGGCCGCCCACGCAGCGACCTCTATGAAATCGCTGTATGGGAAGAATCCCTGAACATAGTGGATGGTGAATTATATTATATGCAAGCCGTGCACCAAGAAGCCGACGCAGTACCAGAGAGTGTAGATGCTATAAGGGCTTTACTAGAACTTGAAGAAGATAATAAAAAGTCTATAGAAAAGACAAATAAGGCTATGGGGATTCTCTAAGTAGTTGATGATTAACATGATAAGGTTGGGCCCAGCAGGTAATCCAATCAATTACAAGGGAGAATCTAGTAAAGTTTGCAGTTATATACGGGCCATGAACCTCGATGCCTATGAGTACCAGGCCACTTATGGTGTTAGAGTAAGTGAAAGGATCGCCAAGAGGATCAAGGAAGATTCCGCCAAAAATGACATCCTCGTGTCCATCCATGCACCATATTATATCAATCTTTGCTCTCCAAAGGATGATGTGCGTGAAAGATCCATTGAACGGTTAATACAAGCTGCAAGGGCCGGGGAATGGATGGGAGCATATAGGATAGTGTTCCACCCCGGCTTCTATTCTGGTCAAAATAAAGAAAAGGCCCTTAAAGTCTGTGAAGAATCTATAAGTCGACTTTTAGAGGAGATGGAAGCATCTGATATCCAAGATTTCTGTTTTGCCCCGGAGACTACTGGTAGAATATCCCAAATTGGTAGTTTATCCGAGATTATCAGAATCTGCAAATCATTTGATAATCTCGAGCCAACAATCGACTTCGCACACATATATGCCAGGAGGAGGGGAGCGCCCAGAACAATTGAAGATTATATAAATATACTAGACTTGTTAGAGGATAACCTAGATATCAAGTATTTACATTGCCATTACACTAGGATAGAATATACAGATAATGGGGAGAAAAAACATCACAGTCTAGATGAGATGGAGTATGGACCCCCATTAGAGCCCATACTTTATGCTCTCATCGAAAAAGGCTGGGATTATACGATAATCTGTGAGACGCCCCAGAGAGATCGTGACGCCCTCAAAATTAAAGAAACCCTAATGGATCTATCAGATGGGAAAATATAATATACTAGTAGTTCCATTACCATATTATGAAGGAAAAATTTTATTCTCGGTGATGCGGTGAAATTTAGTAATATCGTCCATGACACGCAGACCACAGATAAAAAAACACCCACTAGATTGATGAAACCAGAGAAAAAAGCGAAATTAGTGGTACTGCAACCGGTCGGATACCCTTTCGTTTGTAGTCTTATTGAAACGCCTAAAATAGAAGTTACCAATAATGAACTTTTCGAATTATATGCAAGAGAGCAATGGGATGGGTTCATGGTAACTGAAGGCTCATACCTATTTGATCAGAGACTATTACCAGACTATGCATTCAAGATTATAAAAGCCTACCCAGATAATTCAAAGATTAACAAGAATACTTCCATCGTATTAATAGAAACCGGGAAAATCGAGGATTTCCATGAAGTCCAAAGTAACATTAGAATGGATGATGTTATAGGCCAAGAACACGCAAAGATGAAGTGTAAGATTATAATGAAGTATCTTGAAGATCCGGAAAACTTCAAAGAATGGGCTCCACGGAACGTATTATTCTATGGCACCCCAGGGACGGGTAAAACAATGCTTGCAAAGTCACTCGCCAATGAATTAGACGTCCCATTATACCTTATAAAGGCAACAAGTCTCATAGGGGACCATGTGGGGGATGGTGCCCGTCAAATCCATGAATTATATGAGCTCGCCTCAAAAACGGCCCCATCAGTCATATTCATAGATGAGATAGATGCAATAGGATTAGACAGAAAATATCAATCCATAAGAGGTGACGTGTCAGAGATAGTGAACGCCCTCCTCACAGAAATGGATGGTATAAACGAAAATTATGGAGTAGTCACAATCGGAGCCACAAACAACCCCACACTATTAGACAACGCCCTTAGAAGCCGCTTTGAGGAAGAGATAGAATTCACGCTCCCAACAGCTGATGAAAGAAGGGAAATGATAAAAAGGTACACAGAAACCATGCCACTCGAACTAGAATATCCCATCGAAAAACTAGTGAAAATAACAAAGGGCATGTCAGGAAGAGACATAAAAGAAAAGATATTAAAGAACGCCCTCCACCAAGCCATAGCCGAAGACTCAGATACTATAACAGAAAAACATATCGAAAATGTATTCAAAGATAACAAAAAGGCTGAGGATCCAAAGCACATGTTCGCATAACAATCCAACCCCCCCATGATATCATTATCTTTTAAGGGGGGTTCTTTTTTTGCATGTTAATGGTGCAACGACCCAAAATAATAGGAGACTCAAATTTTATACAAAATTTTAGTTAAATAATCTTTCACATGCTCTTATAAGTTCCTCGTCATCGGCTTCGACGGCTTCACGCAACCTTGATACTATATCATGGAATATCTTATTTACTATAGATCTTGTAAGATCTTCTATTATCTTTTCTTCGCCTTCTAATTCGCCTAGCATCTTTATTGCCCTTTTCGTCTCTTTTACTCTGATTTCTTCCATGCTTTTGCGTATCTTTGAAATTAGGGGTTCTATTTTTTTATATTTAAGTGAGTTGAATAGTAATCCTAGTTCTTCTTCTATGATCTGCTCTGCCTTCTGGGCTTCTTTTTCGCGTTTTCTGCGATTTTTTTCCGCTATACCCCTCAAGTCGTCGATGTTGAATAATTTTATCCCCAGTTCCTTAACCTTTTCTTCTATGTCCCTTGGGTTTGCTATATCTATCATCACAACCTTGTCGCGTCTTTCTACTGGTATGGCCTTTTCCACTCTTTCACGGGTTAGTATGTAGTGTGGGGCTGCTGTTGCGCTTATAACCACGTCCGCATCTGATAACGCCTCATCTAATCTGTTAAATTGTATTGCATATCCTCCAAGTTCTCCTGCGAGTTTAACTGCCCTATCATATGTTCTGTTAGCAACTACTATGGCTTTTAATTGTTTCTCTGCTAAGGCTCTTGCAACTAACGCGCCCATTTCCCCCGCCCCGATGACGAGGACCTTTTTACACTTTAAGTCTCCTTGGACGGACTCCGCGAGTTCTACCGCGGCGGAGCCTATGGAAATTGATCCTTTGTTTATTTTGGTCTTGTTACGGACTAATTGCCCTACATGAACGGCCTTGTTGAAAATTGTGTCGAGGATGGGTCCACATGACCCCCTTTTTAAAGCAGCTATCCTAGCCTCTTTTATTTGGCCCAGTATCTGGTCTTCGCCTATTATCATGGACTCTAACCCTGCCGCTAATCTTAGGAGGTGTTTGAGCGCACTTTGGCCTTTTTCCATGACTATATTTGGGTGGTTTATATCCTGTGGGGGTGCCTTGACTACAAGGTAGTGTTCTATCCTATTACATGTTTTGATGGGGATGTGCTCTTTTATATCCTCTTTTAATTCATCTAAGATTTTGTCGAGTATTTTATCTGCCTTTTCTATCCCCTCAATGTCTGCTATTTTATGATCGACTCTAATATTCAGTATCAGCTAGAATACCCCCATATCTTCTAGGAGAGAGTCTATATACTTTTTAGCCGCCTCTAGATTCCCGTTCTTTAGGTGGGCTTGGATTTTATTGTCTTTGATCAGATCGTAGAGTATTCTGCGCCTTGTTTTTTGATCTGAGATGATCTTTTTAAGTTTGCGGCGTGTATAATCTTGTAATCTTATCTGGAGGATGTCTTCTTCTGTTATTATATCTTCTATCTTGTTTCGTATGACACGGGCCATTATTGGACTTTTGCCATGAGTTGATACTGCTATCTCCACATCATCAGTTGAAAAAGTGATCGGGACGATCAAATCCCCATCTTGGGGTTTGTCGGCTCTGTTTAAGAGTTTCCCTGATGCGAGAGATGCTACTTTTTCGTTTAGTTTAGGGTTTCCACTTGCGGTTACGACGATGTCCGCCCATTTGATCAGCTTTTCCATTTCCTTTAATGGCTGGTGTATGATGCCCGTCTCTTTGAGGTGGGGTTGTATGTTATCTCCGCAGATTGTTACCTTGGCTCCGGCTTCTCGGAACCTTATAGCCCTCCTAGTGGCTACTTCCCCCGAACCTAATATTAAAACTTTTTTGCCATCTAGTTTAAAGAATAAGGGCGTCCATGGCATTTCCTATCCCTGTTCGAGGGTTTTCATCCTGAGTATTTTCATGGCTGTTCTAAGGTCGTTTTTGGCTTGTATTAGGGCTTCTCTCGCGTCATCCACTGGAACATTAAAAGCCTCTGCAAGGGCTTTTATGTCCCTTTTATCGATTGTCTCGGCTCTTCCAACTAATTTCTTGGCTAGTTCTTTTTTGAGTTCCATGTATTCGTCTATTGTCATGTTAATTCTTTTCATGACCATGTCTCTGAAGGGGCAGGGTTTGGATGGTTTACAGCACCAGACTAGGGACCCAAAGCAAGTGCCTTCACCTTCACCTAGTCTTGTTCTCTTGGCGAATTCTTCTTTTATCGCTATGTATTCTTCAGGTGTTAAGCCTGCATCCTCTAGAGCATATAGTATGGGGCAGGGTTTGATTGGGGGACAGCAAAATGCTAGAGCTCTTTTGTCTCCTCCTCTGCAAACATGTGAAGGTGCATCATCCCATCCCAAGGGTAATCCTCCTAACAGAATGCGGGTTATTCTTCTGTTAACATTTTCTCTTTTTCTGGTGGTGTGAGTTCTGTGACTATCTCTTTTGGGTCTCCTGTTTTGATTATTTTACCGGCCCTCATTAGGGATGCCCTATCACATACGTCTAGTACGAAATCCATGTCGTGTGATATTACCAGGAATGTCTGGTTTAGTTCTTCTCTCGCTCTTATTATGGAATCTGCAACATGTACCCTTGTTATGGGATCCATTGTACCCGTGGGTTCATCTAGGATGACTATCTTAGGTTCTTTGATAAGTACTTGGGCTAGCGCGACCCTGTGGCGTTCACCACCACTTAATTCATCTGGGAATTTTTCCAGCAAGCTTTCGGCGTAGGATTCGTCGAATCCCACAGCCTTTAGAACGTAGAGTGCTTTCATTTTGGCGAATTCCGCGGGTAATTCCAAGCTTATGGCCTCTGTGAGGTTGCCTAGGACTGTCCTGTGGGGGTATAGGCTGTATTCTTGGTGTAATATGCCAAGGTATGGTGTTACTCTCCCACGCCCAAGGGGTCCTTTTTCTGTCATGTCGATCCAATTGTCTCCGAGTCTGACGCATACTTCTCCACTGCTGGGTTCTGTTAGTCCGAACAGTATCCTTGATAGGGTTGTTTTACCAGCGCCACTCAAGCCCACTACCCCGAATATTTCACCTTCGTAGACTGTTAGGTCTACGCCGTCAACTGCTTTCACAACTCCACGTTCAATAGAATAGTAGTGTTTTTTAACATTTCGCATGATTATAAGTGGCTCTGCAACCTCATATTCTTTAACCCTCTCTGGGGTGGGCACTTGTTCCATGAATTTAGCCACTATATCCTCTGGGTCTCCTTCTTCGACTATTTCTCCTTTGTCGATCCATATTAGATGATCTGAGAGGTCTTTCACAACCTCTGGCCAGTGTGATGTTATGATCATCGTTATACCTTTTTCTTTCACACCTTTGACGAGGGCGTCGTGTACGAGTTCTGCTGTTTTAGGGTCGAGCGTCCCTGTGGGTTCGTCTGCCAGGAAGACCATAGGATCCTTTGCAAGTTGCCTTGCGAGGACAACTCTCTGTTTTTCACCCCCACTCAAGTCCCTGGCGACGTGAGTTACCCTGTGGGTCATCTGGGTCATCTCTAATAATTCAAGGGCTTTGTAGATTTTTTCTTCGTAGTCGCCTTCTGTTATTGCTCTTGTTATGTTGTCGATTACTGTGTCATCTTCGTATAATGCGAAGGTTCTTTGGAGCATTATCGCGCTTCGTCTTCTGATTGCGTTGAATGTTTTCTTGTCGGTGTTCCAAAAATCAACATCCCTTAATTCTAGTGTGGCGCCGCATTTGCATTTTTTACCTTCATAGGATGGGGGTTCGACGTGTAGGCATTCTGGGCAGATTGCGACTGTATATATGACCTTTCCTTTATCTGGTTTATACTCCTTCATGCCACGGAGCATGTTAATGAGCACTGATTTCCCAGCACCACTTCTACCTAGAATACCGAGCACAGTACCTTCTTCTATCTCTGTACTGATGTTCTTAATGGCATCTCTTCCTTTGAAGGTTTTCGTAACATTTTCTAGTGTTATAAAAGCCATGAAATCACCCTTTTTTCATACAGATCCGATAAGTAAATATGATAACCTAATTTATATTAAATATTAAACTATATTAAAAGTTTCTAGGATCCACATTTTTTGATTATAATAATGATAGGTCGAATGGTAATTTTCCATTCATAGCAGCCCTTGCAATGGATATGCCATCCGCGCCCGCTTTTAACATCCTCCTCGCAGACTCTAAATCCCTTATAGAATTATTACCTATCAAATCGGCCTTTTTTATCATCTTACTCACCCTATTTACTAGTTTAAGATCTGCACAATCAAAACCGGGTTTCATAGCATCCAAATGGATATAATCCACCCCGCTATTATCTAAAATCCTGACGACCTCCGATTCATCAATTCCAGGTACGTTACCCCTTATCTTAACTGAAACCTTCGAGTCTGATCTTATCACAACCTCTCTTGTGAAATCTTCCAATCTTTCAAAATCCATTAGGAGTGCTTGGCCGCAACCAATACTTGTAAGCTCCTCTTGGCGGCAATGAGCGTTTATCTCCACAACATCAACTTCTTTTATCTTTGAAATTTCTATAATAGGATCTGGCGAAACAGCTCTCAAATTAACAGATACCATAACATCTGCATTGTTTTTTATCAAAGAAGCCTCTTCTTGAATTATATATGGTAATTCATCAGCGCTAAAATCGAATTCCAATCTTCCCCTTTCCATTATCTTTTTGGCGGCTCTTACCGTTGGTTTATCAGCGTTATAGCCGCCTAGTGTAACCATGTTAAAACCATAGGGTGCTAGTTTGAGGCAAAATCTTGCATTGGAAATACCAGCCATGGGGGCTAATACCTTAAGGATCATCGATCATTCCTTCATAAGATGTACTAAATCGTAAGTGAAACTGCCTCTTATTTCTTCAAGTGCAAGATCTGCTAAGTTAGCTGCCTTCTCGGCTGTTGGGGCTTTACCTATACCCGCTTTTAATGCGATGTTTATCTCGTTTTTTATCTCATTTATGATCTTGAGCAGGCCTTCTGGTGCTAGACCATTGCATGGGGACATGAAATTATCTCCACCTATGAAAAATAGTAACGAGCCTTTTTTGATCAATTTTTTCATTAAAAAGTGTTGGACTCGATTAACAACAAAGGACGTGTCATAGGCTGGCATGGTATCAGTGAGTGTTTCTGTTATTCCATTAATGTCAATGTGGGCTATTTGCACAAAACCTTCCTCATTGGCTAAGGTGTCGATTGCGAGCACTTCTTTCCTTTCTTCGGATTGTGCGCCACCATGACTTTGAAGGGCCCTTGTAGCTTTCCTCTGTGCATCATAGGGTGTCTGTGCCGTTCCAACCCCCATACTCACAGTTATTGGGTATCTGTTGCCTATAGATTCTTGTATTTTTAAATGGTCTTCCATGTCCATGCCGTTACTTATGGCGAGCATGTTATCGAATCTCATGAAGAAAACTAGTCCTTGTTTTGCGGCGAATTGTCTTTGAAGGTCAGCGTAAAGTTCTGCTTGTAATATTTGGAGGTCTGATTCTCGCCTGGGGGTGGGGGTTACAGTCCATGGTCCATAATTATCTATTTGGATTAGGGTCATTTGAATCATACTATTTCACCTAAAATTATTCTAGCCAACCGTATTTTGTCTTTGAGATTTTTCATCTTGGTGTTTGTTATCGTAACCTCTTTTATTAGTTTTTCTATTTTTTCTTCTAAATGGGAATCTTTTTTATCAATGACAAATTTGTCTAAGAAATCCGCATAAATTTGGCAAACCCCCATAGAGGAAACCTCATAACCTAAAGCCTTCATGAATTTTGCTGCGGGGCCGCTGAATGGCACTCCACCAGCAATGGGGGAGACTGCAACCACAAAAACTTGTTCCAATGCCTTTTTAACGCCTTTTGTGGAGATTATCGGGCCAATGGAAGTCACTGGATTGGATGGTCCTATGATAACCATCTCTGAATCCTCTATGGACTCTATAACACCAGGTGCTGGTCTGACACTATTATATTGTATGTCAACAACTTTCGGTTCGGACTTTTCTTTGATGAGGAATTGATGGAAGCCCATCAACCCCTTTTCCGTTAATATTTTTATCTCAGAGGACTCGTTACTCATTGGTATTACCCTTGACCTTATACCAAGAGCCTTCCTTTGGATATCTACAGCTTCTGATAGACTATGATCTTCCAATAGTAATGTTTTCTGGATCTTGAATGCACGGTCCTTGTCACCTATCCTTAGAAGTTCGGGGCATCCCAATTTTTTTAACATTTCATGAGTGATAAACGTATCATCTCTTATACCATACCATGTTTCCTCGTTTATAATATCTGCTAAAGTGTAGAGGACTGTGTCAATGTCGGGTGCAACGTATAAGCCTGAGAAATAATCATTCTCTACTGTATTAACTATTACAGTGATCTGGGATGGGTTGATAATCTCTTTCATCCCCTGAAGGAGTTTAGGCGTTCCTGTACCCCCTGATAGTACGGTTATCATTTTAAGGCCCCCCTGTCAACGGAAAACATCCAATTCCCTAGGCCTTAGAAGGTCCTTGGATGTGCCTTCACCCCTGAGATGGTCATGATGATACCCTTTTATTATGACGATGGGTATGCCTTCGTTTGCTTGTCCCATTACCATGGAAGCTGCTGATGCTATCTCATCGGCAACTGCAATCTTTGTTGTTTTCAGACTCTTACCATAGAGGTCTTTCTCCCCTCTCCTATCCCAGATTGGGTTCATGCCAGAAACGCCCACGGCAACCCCAACAGCACCTTCCCTGAAAGGACGTCCCTGGGTATCGGCTATTATAACACTGATGGTCTTACCTAATCTGTCAATTAATGAAGATCTTATTTTTTCTGCTGTAGCATCCGGATCCTCGGGTAGGGGTGTTGCCATCCCCTCTTCAACATTTGATTCATCTATACCAGCATTTGCGCATATAAAGCCATGTTTTGTCTCGGAGATTATGAAGTCATGTCCAACTTTTATTATATCCTCTGATTCTCTCAATATTGCCTCAACTAACCTAGGGTCTTTGCCTGTCTGCTCAGCTAATCTCTTAGCTAGTGATCCTGGTTCTATCCCCTTAAGGTTTATTGTGTTTCCTTCTGCCTTGGATACTATGGTCTCCGCGATAACAATAATATCCCCGTCCTCGATTTTTAAATGTTCCCTCTCAGAGGCTTCGATGATGAGAGTTGCTAGATCGTCACCCTCTTTTATAATGGGGATTGTGGAAAGTCCTATGATTTTTATTTCCAATTGGAGCACCCTAAAGTTTATCTTGGTTAGATGGTGCTAAGTTCCCATTCTCTGATCCCTTTAAAAGCTGCCGCCGCGGTTATTGGATGTGTGAACCTAGAGAATTCTCCCCCATCCATTATATAAGCGGCTGCTTCATCCGCATTCTCCGCCTCGAATTTGACTCTTCGAGGTGTTATATGCTCATATGTGGATATGTAATATGCGCTCCCCCTAGGTACTTTTTGTACTTGGATGCTATGGGGGGTTACTATCCCTATATAGCCTTCACCATCATCTTTTATGGCTGCTGCTATCCTTGGGGTGTTGAGTTCATCCTTTTCATAGTCCATTGTGAACAGAGATAATGCTATAGCATCCCTTATGTTCATACCTATGCTTATCTTATCAGCTATCACATCTGTATGTGAACCATTAGATACTATTGCTGTGTCCCTCACTATCCTTATACAATTGTATGCAATATAGGGGTTTTTGAAGATGTCGGTTTCGTGGCCTTCCTTAGGGATGATCGCAATCCTGTCCTCGAATTTCTTAGCAATCCTATTGGGGAATGATCTGCTCGACACTCTATAAGCAGCGAATACACCATCTTCGCCGCTTCCAACAGCTAATATTCTGCCAAGATACATTATTTATCACCTTTTCTATTGGGTTGGACTCTTAACAGCTTTATCCACTGGGAAACCTGGTGGTGTTTGTATGATTATAAGACCCTCCCTTGGCTTTATTGTTATTTCACCTTCATCTAATACGCGTGTGTGGACTGCGATCGCACTATTTCTTATATATTCTGATTTGTCCATGCCATTAACTGTAACTTTCTTCAAGCCAGAGACGGGGATGAGATAATATTCTGAGGGGCCCAGGGTTTCACTTGGTTCGGGTTTGCCCGAAGAGGAGGATGTCCCCTCGTTGATTCCTTGAAAACTACCTGTTACAACGAGGAAAATGAGTAAGGTGAATAATATGTCTATAAATGGGACGAGGTTGAAGCGTGGATTGGCCCTTTTAATCTTTCTCTTATATCTTTCAACGTCAATGGGCAATATTATCCCTACCAGTTATTGTTTTAGTCTGCTTTCTATTATATCTGCGCTCTTGTTACATTTTTCGAGTATTATATTGTTTATACTCTTTTCTAGCATGCTGGGTTTGAAGGCTACTTGCATGTTTGCTTCGGGTTCGTTGATGGGTTTCACATTAACTATGCCCTCTGATTCTCTGAGGGCTTCCATCACGGCTTCGAGGTTTCCCTCTACTTTGATCTTCATAACTGCGTAATTCCAATTTGTCATCTTTTTTATAAGTTCTATTTTATCTATTTCAGCTTCTATTCTGCCTGTTATGTATGAATAGAATGGTAACAGTAATATTGCGACTGTGAGCCCTGCTATGGTTGTGATAAGGGCTATGTAAATCCCCTGGGCCATTGAAGTGGGGTCTGCGTTAACTCCGAGAACCCTGAATGTGTGCCATATTCCTATGACAGTGCCTATAAGACCTAGTAGTGGTGCGATTTCGATTATTGTCTTGAGGGTGCCGAGGCCACGGGTCATGTTACTCATTTCGACTATGAAAACTCTTTCCATGGCATCTTCGACTTCTGCCTTGTTCCTATAGCCTATTTTAAGAGCTTCCGAGATTATCTTGGAGATCGGGTTTTGGTATTGTCCTATGGCTCTGAGGGCTTCGAGGGCTCCTCCTTTTTCCATGGAATTATTAACGATTCCTATGATCTCTGGTGTGCTGATGCGTGAAATTTTGCGCAGATAATACATTTTTTCTATGGAGAGGGCCAAGCCGTATATTCCTATGAGTGTAATGGCGTAGGTGATTATGCCTCCGCTTTTGAACATTTCTAGTATTGTTGTGATGAGATTTAGTATTGGGTCTGTGATCATCTAAAAACCCCCAGTTTTTTGCATGTTTTTTATTGTGGCCCATGATTTTCTTATGAAATCTGGTAGTCTGTTCATGTCTAGTTGTGATAGGAATTTTTTTGTGAGGGGGTCGTTAGGGTACCCCGAACCGAATTCTACTTTATATTCTCTTTTTATCCTTTCTATTTCTCGTTCTCTTTGATCTTTAGCTACTATTGACGCTGCTGAGACTATTGGATATTTTGTGTCGGCTCTGTGTTCTGCTTTGATGCTTATCTGGTATTTTATTAATTTTTTTATTTCCTTTTCGAATCGTCGGGGTTTTATGTCAACCGAATCTACTATGGCATGGTCTGGCCGTGCCCGGTTGATGATATCTGCAATGGCATTCTTTTCTATTTCGTTGAGGTTAATGCCCTCTTGACGTAGTTTGTCTATGGTTGGAGCGTCTATCCTCTTTATATAATATTTGCTGATTTTTTTTATTTTTTTGGCTAGGTATGTGCGTTTTCTTGGTGTGAGTTTTTTGGAGTCTTTAACTTGGAGCTTTTCAAGTGTTCGTATTTTTTCTTTGGGTAGCATCACACCCGCTATTATGATTGGTCCTATTACGGGTCCTCTACCTGCTTCGTCGATTCCGAGTATGTTCATTGGATCAAGTTTATTTCATGGCTTTTAGTCTTACTTCTGGTTCCAGGGCTCGTGGTTCGGCTGCTACGATGGCCGCGCCCTTTGCCACTACTGTCATGGGGTCTTCTGATATTTTGGCTGGTATGCCCACTTCTTCGTAGATTCTTTCTTTAAGTCCTCTTAGGAGGGAGGTGCCCCCAACTAGTATTGTTTTTTTGTATACTCCTGATATGAGTTCTGGTGATAATCTTTCAAGGACTTTTGATAAAGATTCTATTACCTTTGTTATCACGGGTTCGGCCGCGTCTGCGACTAGTTTTGAATCTATTTCAATTTCTTTTGGCTTGTTTGTTTCCATGCATTTTCCTATTACTGTGGTTTTTTTGTTTTCAATATCGGTTTGTGCATGGACCATCCCTACTTCGATTTTTGCTTTTTCAGCCTCGTGTAGTCCTATTTCGACGTTGTGTTTTTCTTTGACTAGTTCTACTATGTTTTCATCTATGTCATCGCCGCCTATTCGTACTGTTTCAATGTCTGTTATCCCCCCAAGTGATATGACGACGATGTCGCTTGATCCTGCTCCAATGTCAATTACCATGGTACCTGAGGCTTCCGCTATTGGCAATCCTGCGCCTATCGCCGCTGCAAGACCCTCACTTATAACCAGAACGTATTTTATACCCGCCCTTTTGCCGATTTCTTCAACTGCGTTCCTTTCAACTTCTGACGCATTGCCTGGGATGCCTATAACTATCCTGTCAATGGATGATAATTCGCCGGCGCCCATTTCTATTGCGTGGACAATAAGCGCCTCTGCTTGCGCCACGCTCTCAACAACACCCTTTCTAAGTGGTCTGACAGCCACTATATCCTCGGGTGTTCTGCCGAGCATCTTTTTCGCTTCTTCACCCACTGCCAGGACATAGGATGGGTCTTCCTTTTTCACAGCGACTACTGAAGGTATTTTATAAATGTCAAATTTATCCCCTGATGGCTTGGCTATCACGGTATTCAGCGTCCCTAAGTCTATACCAAGGGTGCTTGTGAGTGTTTTGCTTTCTTTTTTTTCTCCTTTTTCCTTTTTTCCGAATGAAAACATTTTAATCCTCCTCTAGAATGTTTTTGAAATCCACAATAAATATATTATTATGGGCTGAGATTTCTTTTATTTTTTCAGCATCTTCACCTCTGGAAACTGATACTAGTAATGTTGTTAGGACAACATCTGTAACTTTAAATAATGGGTCAATAATATCCTTTATAAACTTTGGCAATCTTGCAGTTAAATAAACATCTGCTTCTATAAAACCTGTTGTTTTATCCTCAAGGATTAAATTGAAGTTGGCTTTCTTCTTTTCGGCTTCTCCAACAAATCTTTTGATCAGATTCTCCGGTGCTACGAGAAGTAGGAGATATGGTTCATTTTTAACATAGTATGGTGCTATCTTTAAAAACGCTCCTCCGTTCTCTTTACATATGATTGACAAGTCTCGTATCTTGGCCTCGTCACCATAGAGCATCATCAAATCAAACTTTTTCCTGAGAAATGCCTCCTTAACCGCTACGTGTTCTCTGAAGAGTATTTTAACCTTATCTTTCGATGCTATGGCTTCATAGGCTACGCTGTTAATCGTGTCCTCGTTACCAGCGGCAACACACCATATTTTACCCGAACTCGTGCTCGATACTCGCGCCGCTTGTCGAAGAACCTTGATCTTGCTTTCTATCATTGTCATCACATCACAAGATCTAGATAAGCTTTAAATTTTATCCGGAAATGTAGAGATTAATATCTAATAGACTTTATATATATTTTATTAGTTTCAAAAAAAGAGTATTTTCTACTGGTGATCTGATGCTCGTGAAGGGAGTCCCAAAAAAACTTGGCATAGTTTTAACATTCTCCATCTTCATCTTTCTCCTAGGATATTATATCATAACATTTCTCATCCTATCAATTCTAGCATTTGTAATACAATTTTTCAGGAACCCACAGCGGAAAACACCAGATTCTGAGGGTATAATAGTGGCAGCCGCTGATGGAAGGATCCTTTCCGGGAAAATAGACAAGATAGAAGTAGTGGACTCCTCCTATCCCCTATTGGATAAGATCACAGACGATAATGAAGCCATCCTCGTAAGCACGTTCATGTCCCCATTTGATGTGCATGTTAACAGGGCACCCATCAGTGGGGAGATCATCCACGCCAGCTACTATCCTGGGAAATTTAAAATAGCGAAGGGTAAAATTTTAACAGAAAATGAGAAAAATTTGATGGTCATCGAGGGAAAATATGGTAGGGTAGGGATCATCCAAATAGCAGGTTTCATCGCTAGGAGGATAATACAATATGTAAAAGTGGGTGAAAGGGTGAAAATTGGCACTCGCATAGGCATGATCCGTTTCGGCTCCCGGGTGGATCTTATAATACCCAAGGACTGTGACATTTTAGTTGATATAGGGTCAAAGCCCAAGGCAGGGGAGACAATAATAGCACGATTCCCCACCACACAAACAGAGGAAGAGAGGTTTATAGGCGATGAGAGAATATAAAATACAATACTATATAGAGGTTCCTGACCTATTCTCGATCATGAACGCTTCTTTCGGATTCCTATCAATAATAATGATATTAGAGGGTGGCATGGAGGCTGCTTGTCAGTTAATGTTACTGGCAGTTATTTTTGATTCAATTGATGGGTGGATTGCACGTAAAATAAAAAGAAGGGATGATAAAGGTTTCGGAATGAACGTTGACTCCCTCTCAGATATTACCTCTTTTGGTTTGGCCCCAGCACTCTTCGTATATTCCACAACAAGTTTTCGATACATTAATATATTAGTTGGTCTTCTAATAATGACATGTGGAATATTAAGGCTTTCAAGATTCAATGTAATTGCAAGTGCCAAGAAGAGCACATTCATAGGCTTACCAATACCAGCAATGGCGGTTGTTGTCTCCTCCCTATACCTTAGTGGTATTTTCAATGAACACATCATTCTCATCACAGTGACTATCGTGTCACTTATGATGATAAGTTCCATAGAATATCCAAAGATCAACACGAAAAATGGGGCCATAGTAATTATACTACTGATACTTACCATATTCACAGGGCTAAAATTGAAAATATTCGCCATAGTACTTTTCATCCTTATTATAGCCTATATATTAACCCCCATCATCCTAAAAATAAAAATAGGGATAAAAAATGATAGATAAAATAAGAGGGAATGATAATAAGCCTCCAAATCTTCGAAAAAAGGAGGATAACAGGGATATCATGGAAAGAGTGAGGGGGCTTGTGGAAAAATTTACAAGTGCGAAGGAGAAACCATCGGAAAAATCAAAAAAAAAGTCCATGCCCGGGCCCCGCCTAAGAACAAAGAAAAAAGAGGAAAAACCCAGATTAAAGGTGCCTAAGAGGCCCCCTGAAAGAAAACCTGGTTTAACACCACCACCAAAAAAGCCCCCTGGTAGGGGCATACGTCCAAGGATACCGGAAGAGGATCAACGCACCCTTGTAGGAGCCATGGTATTTGGTATAATAATAATAATCATCGTCGCAAGCGGATACTATTTTCTCGTATATCAACCATACCAGCAGACGCTCCAAGCTGCTAAGGACCAGAAACTGGCTGAGGTGGACGCTTACTTCAAGGGGCCGCTCGCCACGGACCCGCAAAAGCAGGCAATCCTCGCCGAGATAGATAGTGGGCAGACACCAGAGGAAGTGCTAGCAGTTGACGTGCTCGGACCCGCAACTAAATCTTGGCGTAAATACCAAAGCCAGGAAATCAACACAAAAAAGGATAGATTCAACAGAGT
>LDZQ01001468.1_pt1 | contig 23741 bp, 24 predicted proteins | sample 615361 | NCBI WGS metagenome assembly LDZQ01 (sample SAMN03408297, study PRJNA278302) | terrestrial metagenome | isolation source: oil reservoir sample I2 | place: USA: Alaska, North Slope, Ivishak formation | collected 2013 | reverse complement strand
ACAATTCTGACAGTCAACAAAAAACAAAAGGAGGTTTAAGATGAAAGTTTATGGTCGCAATCCTTTTTTCATCAAGGAACAATTCTGACGAGACTGACTACCCTCAAGAACTGTATGATTATGACACCCGTCGCAATCCTTTTTTCATCAAGGAACAATTCTGACTCTGCCCGGCGTTTCAAGAGTTAAAAGAATGGATGGATAGGTCGCAATCCTTTTTTCATCAAGGAACAATTCTGACCCGTGAAGGTGGAGTGTGAAGAGTGGGTAGAGTTGAAATCCCTGTCGCAATCCTTTTTTCATCAAGGAACAATTCTGACGGAAGCCGGGGCCGATTCCGGCCTTCAAGCCGTGATCGACGTCGCAATCCTTTTTTCATCAAGGAACAATTCTGACTGAAAGAATGGATGGATAGTATTTATCAATTTAACCTATAAAAGTCGCAATCCTTTTTTCATCAAGGAACAATTCTGACAGGACGTAGACAGGGCTTATAAATTACTTAAATTTATAGCGTCGCAATCCTTTTTTCATCAAGGAACAATTCTGACAAGAAAGGAGGGATAAATGAATATTTGGAAAGTGGAAAAATTGAGTCGCAATCCTTTTTTCATCAAGGAACAATTCTGACAAAAAAAACAAAGGAGGTTATAGTTATGAAGGAAGTCGCAATCCTTTTTTCATCAAGGAACAATTCTGACTCTGTCTCTTTTATTTTTAAGTATTTCAATATATTATGCCCCAGGTTGCGCCAACCTCCTGGTAAAAAATACTTATTGGAGTTGTTTTCAGGAAACTTTTTAAAATTAATTAAATTATTTCAAGTCCTTATCTCTTGCGCCGACCTCAAGGGTATTAAGCCCTTTTTTAGTCTTGAAAAGGGTTGGCGCAAACTTTTTTAACCCCTTCTCTTTTGTCCAAAAAGCAAAATTTGTTATTTTTTAGCCAAAGATTAAGCTTTTGGCAACTTTTTAAACTTTGTTTTTAAAAAGAGAAACAATAAGTTCTTTTTTTTCCAGCAAAGAGCCTGAGATAAAAAAGTTGGGGGAAGTTCTGAGGGCTAAAAAGCTATCCAGGTTTGTTAAAATTTCTTCACTGTTTTTTTGGAGCTGGCTAAAAATTCCTGGTTGTTGAAAAAGATAGGTTTTTAAGTCTTCTGCATTAAACAGGAGTTGTTGTTGAAAGGTTTCCTCCTGTAGCTCTAACCTTCCTTCCAAATTTACATCCAGGCCTGTTTTTACTTTTAAATCCTTTGCTTCTTTCAAGGGAGAAGTTAGCTTTTCCTTTAAACCAGGGTTGATAACCAGGCTATTTTGCTCCAAAAAATCTAGGAGTTGATTGTAGCTTTGTACTACCTTTTGCAGGTTGTTGAGAAGAGGATTATAATCAGCAACTACTTCAAAAAATACATTACCACTTTGTTCTTGTAACAACTCCAGGCCAATTTTACCCTCTTTAAAGGAAGCCAGGTTAGAAGGTAAGCAAAAGGAAGTGCCACTTATTTTGAATTCACTATCCACTCCTGGAGTGGCCGTGCCTTTTAGTCCAAGCTTTTCTAGAGGCGAACTGGTGCCATCGGTAAAATAAAAACGCTCCTGGAATTTAGGGTTGTTTATTTTTAGGTGCAGGTATTGGTAGTCAAAGGGATAGATTTTATCCAGGAGGTAAAAGCCTTTTTGCTTTTTTACTTGAAACTTTAGTTTTTGCTGACTTAAAACCTCCAGTTTTGCTCCCAGTTTATTAAAAAGTTGAGCGTAAGTTGTTTGGGGGGTGAAAATTAGATAGTCCTTGAGCGCACTTTTTAAAGTTTTCCAGCTAGTGTTACTATCTATATCACCTGGAGAAAAGCCCAAGTTTTGGACTATATCTTGCCAGTTGCTGGTTTCCTGAACCAAAGAAGAGGAATCACTGCTTAAAAGGTTAAGTTTATCCAGAGCATCCTGGTCTACAACTGCCAGATATACTGGATAAGAATCCTCTCCTAGAGTAAAGGTAAAGTCATAATGTCCCAGGTCCCAGTTTAAATTGGCCCTGGGGTCAAAAGCAGTGGTGTTGAAACTAGCTGGAGCAAAAACCTGGGGAGTGGTAAGGGAATAACTCTGGGTAAGAGGAGTTTGCCTGAAGATAGGCTCTTGAAAGTTCAATTGCTTAAAAAGAAATCCCGAAGTTTCTTTTACCCTAATAGGAGTGGTACTAAATTCATAAGGAGTGGAAAGGGCTAGAAAAGTGCCTGTATTGGGAGTGGGTGCTTTTTCCCGGCTTGTTTTTTGGTTTATGATTTCAGCCTGGAGGTTTAGTTTGGAATTGTTAATAACTTCCTTTAGCCTGCTAAATAAAGAGCTTGCTGTATCGCCCTTTTTAACTTCTACTTCCAGGTCCTGGCTCTGGTCTCCTAGCTCAAGAGTAAACTTATAGGTTTTAGGCTCTATGTTTAATACTTCGTCAGGGGCATAAGCCCTGCTTAAGAGACGAAAGTAGGGCTTATCCTCTGCTTCCAGCTGGGCTTTCAGGTAGTGGGGATTGGGGTTGAGGACAATTTTTTGCGAAGTAATAAAGGAATGGGGCAAGTCAAAGTCGTCCAGGTCCTTTTTAAGAGCAACAAGATAGGTTTTTAATTTTAGACTAAACTGGGATTCTTTCTGAGTTTTGGCTGTACTCCACTTTTTCAGGTTAAAAAAAGTGGTTAGCCTTTCATTTAAAGGCGTGGAGAAAATTTTCTGCCAGAAAGAAAAGGTCATTTTTAGTATTCTATCTTTTCCAGAGTAAGTCCTTTGGCTGGGGCTGTAGGTGGCCACATTTCCCTTTTAGGGGTTTTAAGAAGTTTTCGGACAAAGTCCTTATCCACTTTAGCTTTACCCAAAAGCCAGACCAGGCCTGCAATATTGCGCACCATTTGTTTGAGAAAGCCATCTCCCTTTACCCTTAGAATTATCTCCTGAGGATAAGGCCCTGGCTCTAGTTTTAGCCAGTAAAGGTTGCGAATGGTACTTTTTACTGGGGTACCTGTATTCATAAAGCTGGCAAAGTCGTGCTCTCCTTGCAAAAGGGATATCCCCTCTTCTACCCTTGGCAAATCCAGAGGACCACACTCCCAGACAAAGGGATAACGCTGCGGCAAGACATATTCTGGCTCTAACCAGAAACTATAGGAATAGGTTTTGTTTTTAGCTGAAAAGCGGGAATGAAAATCAGAACTCACCTCTTCCACTTTTACTACGGAAATGTCTTTGGGTAAAAGGCCATTTAAGGCTCTTTGCCAGGGTATGGCTATTTTGTCTTGAGGCGGGTCAAAGTGAGCCACCTGTCCCAGGGCGTGCACCCCTGCATCTGTGCGCGAAGCACCGTGCACCCTTATGGGTTGCTGGCAAATAGTGCTAACAGCTTTTTCCACTTCTCCTTGAATAGTGGAGACATTTTTCTGAAGCTGCCAGCCGCCATAACGACTACCCAGGTAAGCAAGCGTTAGTTTTAGACGCATTTTAGGTGTTTGAAAGTAAGATTTTTAAAAAAGACGGCTAGCCAGATAGTATTTTCCCCTTGACTTGTCCACCCTGCTTTTTATTGGCCAAAGGGAGTTTGGAGTTTGGTTAGCTTTTCTGATAAGGTAGCGGCCTTTTTGGTTTTAATGTAAGAAAGGATTTCCCCAGCCTTGCGGCCATTCATTCCTGCCAGAATTTTGACAGCCAGGTCCTCATCTAAAGTTTCCAAAACCTGGGCTGCCTGTTGAGGTTTCATGTTGGCATAGACATCTACCAGGTGTTTTATTTTCTTATTTTTTAAGACATTGGCTTCTTCTAACATCTGGTTTATATTGGCTTCCATCTTTTTTAACTCTGCCAGTTTGCTATCTATTCTTTTTTCTAATTCCTTTAGCGAGGCTTCCTTTTGCATTAGTTCTTGTTCTTTGGCTTTGAGCTTGCTTAATTCTTCAGAAAAGTTTTGAGGTGAAGTCTTTTCAGGGGTTGGTTGAGCTTTTTTTTCCTGGGCAGTGGCTATGGCTGGATTTAAGGGAAGTTGATTTAAAGTAGAAGAAGTAACACTTTTTTCCCATTCTGGATAGAGTAGATAACTCAAGGTCAAGGCTATCTTGAGAAAACTAAATAAAATAAGCAGGTTAAAAAGAGTTTTCCACTTTATGCTGGAAAGACAGAGTTGCCACTTCGTCCAGTTCTTTTTGTTCTTTTTGTTTTTGTTCATGGATAAACTTTTCCCATTGTTTTTGTTTTAAGTTTTCTAAAACCTTTTTTTCCTTGTTGCGTTTTAATACCTCTTGCCGCCAGAGAGTGATTTCCTGGCTTAAAATGTGCTGTCTTTGTAAACAGATTTTTAACTCTGCTTCAAGTCCTTTTAGGTGTTGCTGGGTAAGGAAAATTTCCTTACCCTGGATTTGACCAGAGGCAAAAAGTTGTTTTTTGCTTAGCAAAATAGCTTCTCTTATTTTTTGTTCTCTGGCTACTTCTTCTTGATAGGCTTTTTGAGCCTTGCTAAGCTCTATCTGGGCTTGTTCCAGTTTTTGTTTTTTTAGCTCTAGAATTTTTTCTAGGGAAAATTTAAACTTGGGCATTTGCAGATAACCTATCCAAAAAATGTGCCTATTTTTAGCAAAGGAGAATTTATGGCCAGAAATATTTACTTAAAAACAGTAAGTATTGAAGAAGCAATCGCAAAGGTTCAACAAAAGATAGATAAAAAGTCTTTTTTGGGCTCAAAAATAGTTCCCAGCGAGCAGGCCATAGGTATGCGCCTGGTTGCTCCCCTGTATGCCAGATACTCCTCCCCTACTTTCCATGCTGCTGCCATGGATGGCATTGCTGTGCGAGCCAGGGATACTTTTCTGGCCAGAGAGGGCCAGCCCTTATTGTTAACACCAGAGAAAGATTTTGTTTATGTAAACACAGGAAATCCTTTGCCCCAGGGTTTTGACGCAGTAATCATGATTGAGGAAGTGGTGGAGCTGGAAGATGGCCAGGTGAGCATTGAAAAGCCAGCCTTTCCCTGGCAGCATGTGCGAAGGATTGGAGAAGATATTGTGGCCAAGGAGCTCCTTTTTCCTGCCAGGCACCTTTTAAGCGCCTATGATGTGGGAGTGCTTTTAAGTGCTGGCATCTTTGAGGTGGAAGTGGAGGAAAGATTGCGCTTGGCCATTATTCCCACAGGTGATGAAGTTTTGGATTTTACCTTAAGGCCAGAGCCCAAACCTGGAGAAGTGGTGGAAAGTAATTCTCAGGTCTTAGCTGGCCTGGCCAGGTCCTGGGGAGTGGAAGTAAGGCGTTTTGCGCCTGTGAAGGATGACTTTGCGCTTTTAACTCAGGCTGTAGAAGAGGCCCTAAACTGGGCCCATATTGTGGTCATGGGTGCAGGTTCTTCAGCTGGGAGTAAGGACTTTACCAGGCAGGTAATGGAAAGCGTGGGTGAGGTGCTGGTGCACGGCATAAAGGCCATGCCTGGCAAACCTTCTCTTCTGGGAATCAGTAAGCAGGGAAAGCTTTTGGTCGGAGCACCAGGTTATCCTGTAAGTGCGGTAATTTGTTTTGAATATCTGTTAAAACCTCTGGTTTACTGGTTAAAAGAAGAACCTTTGCCCAGGGAAGAGGAAGTAGAAGCTATTTTGAGCCGCTCTTTACCTTCTAAGCTGGGTATTCGAGAGTTTGTGCGAGTGGGTGTGGGTAAGGTCCAGGATAAGTATGTAGCCATTCCCCTGCCCCGAGGAGCAGGCATGATTACTTCTCTTTCCAGGGCCACAGGCTTGTTGACCATTGCGGAAAATAGTGAGGGCCGGCAAGAAGGGGAAAGGGTCAAGGTCTCTCTTTTAAGGCCCAGAAGAGAAGTGGAAAATTCTCTGCTGGTTATTGGCAGTCATGATAACTTGCTGGATGTATTAAAGGATTTACTTAGAAAAGAAAGGGAACCAGTATATTTATTTTCAGGACATGTGGGAAGCCTTGGCGGGTTAAAGGCCATTGCTAAGGGCTATGCCCATCTTGCTGGAACCCATCTTTTTGACCCGGAAAGCGGGGATTACAACTTCCCTTTTGTGCAGAAACTTTTGGGAGAAGAAGAGGTTGTTTTGGTCAACTTGGCCTATCGGCAGCAAGGACTTATCCTTCCCAAGGGAAACCCCAAAAAGATTCAAGGGCTGGAAGATTTAAGACGCAAGGATATTGTCTTTATCAATCGGCAAAAGGGAGCAGGCACCAGGATTTTACTGGACTATCACCTGCAAAAGTTAGGCATCTCCCCTGCTGAAATTCAGGGGTATAACCGCGAAGAATATACGCATATGGCAGTGGCGGTAAATGTCCTAACTGGTACTGCTGATTGTGGTTTAGGGATTTTGGCTGCAGCCAGGGCTTTGAATCTGGACTTTATTCCTCTGGTGGAAGAACGCTATGACCTGTTGTTAAAAAAGGACTTATTGAAGGATAAGCGGGTTCAAAAATTACTTGCTTTATTACAGAGAGAAGAGTTTAAAACCCGGGCTCAAGAACTGGGAGGATATGACCTGAGGTCTAGCGGTCAAGTAATGCAAGCAAAAAACTAAGCTCTCCCCAAATGATGTGGGCACCTAAAAAGTCTCCATTTAACCCCTGGTGTTTTTGACCCAGCTTGTACAGGTATAGACTGGGTAAGAGGTGGATAAATATGGCCCAAAAATAGGTTTTAAGGCTGGTCAAAAATAAGACGCTTAAGAAAGATAGACTTAGGTTAAGGAGTAGATTTTGAAAATTGGCACCTTGCAAAAAGATTCTACCCATGCCAACAGAGCGAGCCAACTTTTTACTAAAGTAGGCAAAGGGCGTTAGGTTTAAACGGCTAAAAAGCACCAGGGCTATTATTTCCCCGGGAGAGGATACCTCTTGCAAGAGTACATATTCACTTAAAAGACCTAAAATGAGCCCCAGACAGGCAAAAATACCTACCCTGCTGTCCTTTAACACCAAAAAAAACTTTTCCTTCTGGGCATTACTGCCCACTCCATCCAGGATGTCCCCAAAACCGTCCCAGTGCAGTGCCCTGGTTAAAAAAACCAGCAAAACCAGGCTAAAAAGGGCCTGTAAATTTTTAGGCAAAGGCAAAAAATAGGGAACGCTGGCCAAAGTTCCCAGAATAAGGGCTACAGGGAAAAAATAAGCCCAGCTGGCTGCAATGTCTTTTTCTGTGGCCACTACACCTTTGTCCAAAAGGGTTAAGAAGGAAAGAGTAAGGCGAAAGCGCTTTAGGTGTTCCATTGCCAGCTTATTTCCTTACCTGGATAGGTATTTAATTTTTGAGCTAGATTGTCTTGGTTTAAACAAAGCTCCCAAAAGCCTTGACTTCCCTGGAGCAGACCCACTTCTCCTGCTTTTAGCTCTGCATAGGTTTTAACTACCCGTAAGGGAAAATTTTCTAACACCCCCTTTTGCCCCAAAGGGAAAGCATAGTGCTTATTTTCCAGGTTTAAAAGGAGATTTCCAAATTGGTCTTGATAGTAAATAGTAGCTTTGACTTGAGAAGGGGTAAGCACTGGCCTGGGCAGGGCAAAGGTTTTGAGTTCTTTAAGAGGTACTTCTTTCCACCAGGTTGGGTCTATTGGTTGCTGGGCCAGATGGGCAGCTACCCTGGCAAAGATATCCCTGCCGTGAAAGGTAGAGGAAGCCGGGAATTTTTTTTCTAAAAAATAAGCTTGTTGTAAAAGCTTATGCTGGACAAAAAAGCTAAGCAACCCGTTGTTGGGTACGAGAAAAGAGTAATCCTGGTTTTTGGCCAGGACAATTTCTCGCTTGCTACCTACCCCTGGGTCTACAATGCCTACAAAAAGGGTGGAAGGGGGAAAGTGTTTATAACTGGTAAAAAGGACAAAACTTCCTTCCAAGACATTAAAGGAAGAGATTTGATGGGTTAAATCTAGAATAGGGATTTGAGGTGCCTGTTTTAAAAGGGTGGCTTTGACCTGAGCTACATAAGGGTCTTTTAAGCCAAAATCTGTAAGCAAGGCAATAAACATTTTAGTAAACTTTTCTAGAAGAAAATCCTTTACCTAAAACATTTAAAGTTTTTTCTTCAATAACAAAAGCTGAAGAGTCAATATTAAAAATTATTTCCTCCAGTCTTTTTAATTGCATACTATCTACCACAGTAAGAACTATTTTTTTATCTTTTTTGGTATAACTACCTTGCCCAAAAAGAAAAGTTGCTCCTCTATGGAGTACTTTGCTGATGTTTTCCACTATCTCATCAGGTTTTTCCGTAATAATGAGGACCAATCTTCTTTGGTTAAAAAGCCCCAAGAAGTATTCGCTGACATAAGAAGCTATACCTACTCCTACTAAAGAATAAAGAGTAAGGTCTAGAGAAAGAAATTTTAAAGCCAGCAAAAAAATGAATAAATTGAGGAAAAAATTGGTCTGTCCAATACGCAGGTTAAACTTGTTATAAAGGATTATGGCAATTATATCCGTGCCTCCAATGGAGCCAAGACTACGGTAAGAAAAGCCCAGACCTGCACCTAAAATAGAACCATAGGCAATAGTAGACAAGAGAGGATCTTTGATGGGAAGGGTTAAGTTAATAAAGTAGAGAAAAATGGTAGTCATAATCATTCCATACAAACTATAGGCAAAAAAGCGTTTACTTACATAAATATAGCCGAGAACAAATATGGGGATGTTTAATACAAAGAAGAGATAGGACATTTTTAGTTTGTTACCAGAAAGATAATGAAGGATAAGGGATAGTCCCGAAATGCCACCAGATACCAGGTTGTGAGGAATGGCAATGGCCTTTAAACTAAGAGCTACCAAAAAGGCCGAAAGGGTGAGTAAAAGCAGGTTCCACCAGGGTGTATAGGTAAAGGCAAAAAGTTTTCTTGTCATTTTATTTTGTTCTCACTAAAGTTTTAAGATTAGATTGCTTTTTAAGGAGTAAGCAAAAGTGGATTTTGAAACCATAGACCTTTTTGGTCAAGAAGAATATTTGGCTAATTTAAAAAAAATTCCCCAAAAAATTTCTGATTTAAGCTTTATCAACCTTTATGGTTGGGCTGAAGAATACGGGCTAAAAATGGCCTTTGCAGAAGGCCTGTACTGGATTAAACAGACCAGGCCCAGGGAAGTTTTCTGGCCGCCAGTGGGAGATTATGAGCAGGATTGGGCAAGCCTTTTAAAAAAGCTAGACCTGTTAAAACCAGGCACAGAATGGGTAAGGATGCCTGAGGTACTGGTTCATAAGTGGCAGAAAACAATTCCTAATTTAACAATAAAGCCTGCACGTGAACACTGGGATTATCTTTACCTGGTAGAAGAGCTTATTGAGCTTAAGGGAAATCGTTTTCACAAAAAAAAGAATTTGCTCAATCAATTTTTAAAAAAATACGATTTTGTATATAGAGAATTGGAAACAGGAGATATAGAGGCTGCCCTTACCCTTCAGGCCGAATGGTGTTTGTGGAAGGAGTGTGCAGATTCTATGCCCCTAGAAGCAGAAAACAAGGCTATTTTTAGAGTCCTTAGTAATTGGGCAAGGTTAAAAAATATTTTTGGGGGGGCGCTCTGGGTGGAAGGTAAAATGATTGCCTATACTGTGGCTGAGCCTCTGGATGAAGAAACCCTGGTTATTCATTTTGAAAAAGGATGCCCCAATTTTAAGGGAGTTTATCAGGCAATTAATCATCTTTTTTTAAAAAACTCAGCCTTTCATTTTAAATATGTGAATAGAGAGCAGGACCTGGGAGATTTAGGCCTGCGTAAGGCCAAGGAATCTTATAACCCCTGTGACTATCTTAAAAAATATAGAATTTTTATAGAGTAAAGTTTTTTTCTTCCCACGAATAAGTCTGAATTTAGAAAATGAAGCTTTTTTATTTTTTAAAGGTAGTTAAATATTTTACCAGAGTAATAAAAAAATCTTTCTGACGATAATTATATCGAAATTCCAATTCTTTAAAATAAAGTAAAAAGTTTAGACTACTGGTAGTTTTAAAATTTTGCAGTCTTTTTTTGACAAAAGGCCAGAAGCTTTTATTCCCATCCAGAGTTAAATTTTCTCCTTGGTGTGAAAGGTTAAATCTTTTACTTATTCCCTGATCATAAATAAGAAGGCTTAAATATTGCTTTACTGGAGAGGTATAGATTATTTGCCCTATTTTTTTAGAAGGCAGACAAAAATTTTGCTTGAGGTGAATAAAACTATCCACTCCAAATTCTGGCAGAAAATCAACAAAAATATGCCCTGCTTCTTCTATTATTCCCAAGATAGGTACTTGATTTAATTGAGGAGTTTTTTGAGAGGAGATAAGGTCGTTTAATTGAAAAAGGGATAATAGCAACGGGCCATCTAAAGAATTGGCTAAAATAGCTAAGCGAATTATAGTGAGAGCCTTTCTTGCTGTATTGTAGCTTATGTCCAGTTGTAAGGCGATATTATCTGGGCTTGCCTCTATTTCAAAGAGTTTGACTAGCCTTAACCAATTGTCAGGAGATAGGCGTACACAGTCAAGATAGCGCTGGCTAAAGTCAGTAAAGACAAAACCACAGCGCTTACACTTGCGTTTTGAATTTAGTTTTTGCACTTTTCTAAAGTGGCATTGGGGACAAAAGCGCTGGTAATTGGGCCAGCAGTGCTTGAGTAAGAATTTTTCAGCTTTTTGGGGAGAGCTTACTAACTTTTCATATTCTTTTAACAGCATTTTTTATATACGGAGTAAAATTATGGAAATAATGGTCAGCCCAATACCCCAGATTTTTCTTTTGGTCAATTGTTCTTTAAAAAAGAGTATGGAGAGGAAGATGGGAACCACAAAGTGCAGGCCATTTAAAGTGGCTACAATGGAAAGGGGCCCCTTTTTTAAGGCTAAGAGGTAGAGGTTAAAGGAGACAAAATTGATAAGCCCCATGACCACTCCCCAAAAGAACTCCTGTTTTAGGTTCTTACTGGTTTCACTTTTTTTCTGGCTGAAAAGATAGCTGCTTAAAGTGGAAAGGGTATAAGAAAAAAACATAAAAGCAGGGATATTTACCTTTTGGGCTGCCAGCTTGCAGGATATGGAAGATAATGCTCCACAAATGAGGGCGATCAAAATGAGATAAAAATGAGATAGGTTTTTATTATCCCTGGAAAAGGTAAGGGTAAAAAAGGCCAGGATGGCCAAAATAATGCCACCTGTTTGAAAAGGCGTTAGACTTTCTTGCAGAAAAATAACAGAAAAAAGCACTACCAGCAAAATATTTAAACGAATTAAAGGATAGGTAAAGTTGGCAGAATAGTATTTTAAGGCTTTTATATGGGCAATGGTGGCAGTTACAAAAGTAGCACTATTGAATAAAGAAAAAAGGATTATCCATGGTAGATTGAGTAATGTACCTTGCCAGAGGAAGTAAAAAAAGCTGAGAGAGGTTACTGTAGCCATAAAAAAGAAGGTGGCTTTAGAAGAAGAAAGGCCCTTGTGCGCTATGACTTTATAGATAAAACGCTGGCTACCAGTAAAAAAGAGAGAAACAAGGGCGTAGATAAACCAGGCAGGCATAATTTAAAGCGGAAAAAGAGGTTTTATTCCTCTTCTACTTGTTCCCAATAACGACAGCCTTTTTCCGGGCAGGCCAGGTATTTTCCCCTGGCTTTGCTTTCCTTTTGCACTAAAATTTTAGAGCTACATTTGGGGCATTCTTTGGCCACAGGATAATTCCAGACTGCATATTTACACTCAGGATAATTGGAACAAGAATAGAAAATTTTGCCTCTGTGTGAGCTTCTTTCTACTAGTTCACCTGAGCAGCCTTTTTGAGGGCAGGGAACTTTAGTAGAAAAACTGGCCGTATATTTACACTTGGGATAATTGGAGCAGGCTATGAATCTTGCTCCTGCCCGACTTCTTTTTTCCACTATATCGCTTCCGCACTGAGGGCATTTCCCCAGGACCTTTACTTCAGCAGGTTCTGGCTCCTCAATTACTATTTCTCCATCGGCATTGCGGGTAAAGTTGGTGGTATATTTACACGCAGGATAATTGGAACAGGCTAAGAAAGAACCATTACGGCCAAACCTGATAAGCAACTTAGCTCCACATTCAGGACAGGTTAAATCCGTGGTTTCTCCTTTTTTAAGAGATTTCATTTCCCTGGAAGCGGTTTCCAAAGTGGGATAAAATTCCCGGGCAAACTCCTGTAAAACTTCTTGCCACTTTTTTTCTCCCAGGGCTATTTTATCCAGCTCTTCTTCCATTTTAGCCGTAAAGGTTACTTCCAGAAGTTTGGGGAAGTGTTTGATTAAAAGTTCACATACAGAGAGCCCCAGTTCAGTAGGAACGAGCTGTTTTTCCTGTAAAAGGGCGTATTTTCGCTGAAGTAAAGTGGAAATAATGGTAGCATAGGTAGAAGGACGGCCAATACCCAATTCTTCCATTTTTTTTACCAGGGTGGCTTCTGTGTACCTGGCTGGAGGTTGAGTAAATTTTTGTTCAATCTTCAAATCTTCTAAAGCTAAGGTGGTCTTTTCTTTAAGTGCTGGCAAAAAGGTTTCTTTTACCTTTTGAGGAGAATAAATTTTTAAAAAACCAGGAAAAGCGATTTGTTCGCCTTTTACTTGCCAGAGAGTTTTACCTGCTTTGATGTAAAAAGTAGTAGCCAGGATAGTTGCTGCAGTCATTTGAGAGGCAATAAACCTTTCCCAGATGAGCTTGTAAAGTTTGAAGTGGTCTGCAGGCAAATAAGCTTTAACCATTTCTGGCGTAAGAGTTGGGTCCACAGGCCGAATAGCTTCATGGGCATCTTGGGCAGAACTTTTGGCTTTATAGATGCGCGCCTTTTGCGGACAGTATTCTGAGCCTAAGTTTTCTTTTATCCAGGTCCGGGCAGCTTTTTGGGCTTCTGGAGCAATGCGTACAGAATCGGTACGCATATAAGTAATGAGAGCTGTACTGCCTCTGTCTCCCAGCTCCATACCTTCATAAAGCCTCTGGGCAAGGCTCATGGTCCTTGAGGCAGAAAAGTTGAAACGAATGTTGGCTTCTTGTTGCAGGGTGGAAGTAATAAAGGGTGGTTTAGGATTCCTTTTTTGTTCTTTTTGTTCTATTTTTTCTAAAATAAAAGATTGATCTTTTAAATACTTTTCTAATTCTTTAGCTTCCTGGGCATTATTGATTTTAGCTTTTTTATTATTAATTTTAGTTAATTCTGCTACTAAACTTTCTTTCCCGGCTTGCAGTAAGGCCTTAAATACCCAGTATTCTTCTGGAGTAAAATTAAAACGCTCTTTTTCCCTTTCCACCAGAAGCCTCAAGGCTACAGATTGGACTCTACCTGCAGACAGGCCTCGTTGCACCTTTTGCCAGAGTAAGGGAGAGATTTTATAACCCACAATGCGGTCTAAAATTCTTCTGGCCTGTTGAGAGTGAAAAAGGTTTTCATCTAAATCCCTTGGATGCTCCAGGGCTTCCAGTACAGCCCGCCTGGTTATCTCGTTAAACTGGATACGATGAATTGCAGCCTTGCTGTCTTTAATTAGTTCTGCAATGTGCCAGGCAATGGCCTCACCTTCTCTATCTGGGTCAGGAGCGAGATAAACCTTTTCTGAGTTTTTAGCCGCTTTTTTGAGTTTAGTGACAACTTTTTCCTTTCCAGGAATGATTACATAAGTAGGGGTAAAGCCTTGATCTTCTTTTACTCCCAGTTCATTGCTGGGCAGGTCTCGTATGTGCCCTAGAGAAGCTTCTAATTTGTACTCTTTGCCTAAAAATTTTTGAATGGTTTTTATTTTGGCTGGGGATTCTACAATAATTAAGTTTTTGGTCATAATGTTTTGGGGCTATAGCCACTAGAATTTAACTTGGCAAGAAAAAATAAAGGGAAGTCTTTAAAGACTTCCCTTTAAACTTTTGCAATGGAAAAGTAATTTTTTTTAGTTCTTTTTTCTCTTTTCCCAGAGCTTCATGGATTCCATTTTTTTTCTTCTTTCCCTGGCCAAAGATTTGCAAACCAGAGAAGTATTTTTCTTGTAGCCCCATTTGGCTTTGTATTCTTGAGCAGTTAACCCATGGGAAGCCAAGTGTTTTTTAGTCAAAACCTTAAAGGACTTTCCACACTCTAGACAAATGATGCTCTTTTCTCTAATAGCTTTTTTGGGATCAGTGGCTGGTTCTTGTTCTGTGTCACAGCTCACACCTTCACTGGCTCTTTTGATCCCTTCAGCAATGGATTGAACCATAGAGTTGATTTCTTCCTCGGTCATGGTCCTGACAGAAGCTTGGGCTTTAACAATTTCCAATGCTTGTTTTAAATATTCTTCCATTTGCTACCTCCTTTTATGTTATATGTTTAAAGGTCGAATATGATGAAGTATTATTAATTTATATAAGTTTGTCAATACTAGATTGAAAAAATGTTCTCTTATTTAATGAGACTAAAATTTAGCAAAAGAAGTATTAAATGGTTTTTAGGTAAAGTTAAATAATTTTTATAGGTTATAAGAAAATAAGTTACAATTTATGTTCCTAAAATGTTCTTAAAATTTTAAAAAGGAGAAAAAGATGCAAGAAAAAAAACAGCTTACTGAGGAGATGGTTTTTAGGGTTTTTCAATTTGAATATTGGTTGCGTTTTTACTTTGTGGAAGAGGAAGGCAAAAAGTTGACCTTTAATTTTGAAGAAAAATTCCTGGATGACCTTAAGGAAAGTTATGGAGAGCTGGCAGAATTGGCCTTGCGTTTAAATGGCCAGTACTTAAGTCCAGAACTTTCTCGCCGGGTTATTGTGGAGTTTTTGCAGGAACATTTTGAAAAGCCAGAAAGTAAAAGGGATATTGTTGCCCCTATTTTGGATAGCTCTTCCTTTTTAAAGAAAATACAGCTTTTTAATGTTTGGTTAAATCTTTTTGAAGAAAAGTTGGAAGAAGAGGTCTTGCCTTTTGAAGTGTGGGTTGCCAACTTTCATAAATGGCAGGAAAGCGAACAAGCCCAAAAGATACTTTATTCTTTGCAGATGAAAAAGTTAAAAACCCCTTCCTCTAAAGAGATAAATTAATCTTACTAATAATTAAGGGCTCCCTGACTGGCGTAAAAGATTAAATCTTTATCTTCAGTTAGGGGGCTGGATTTAAAGCCAGGTTTGTAATTGGCAGCAGGAGTTAGCTTGAAGCTGTAGCCAAAGGTGATAAAAAGAGGGCGCTTGCTGGGGATTTCTTCCGGAGTAAGGCTAAACTCAAAGGGAATTCCCCTATCTTCTAACTTTTGAGGAAGATAGACCTTTAGCTGCTTGGCCAGTACTTTTCCCTTGGCATCACTTAAGTAAATGGCCAACCACAGCTCTTGAATGTATTTAGCCCAACCAGGGATGCTTTCTTGTTTGAAAAAAGCTGTTCCCTTTACTCTATATCCCTGAGTAGTACAAATAGGTGTGTAGCTAAATTGGAGATAGCGCATCTCCAGAGTGGTTTTTTGCTGGGTTAGTAAGGGGCTTTTTTCTAGGTGGCGTACACTTAAATGGCTGCAACCTATAAGAAAAACAATTAAAAAATAAATAGCTTTTTTTAGAAAAGACATTTTTCTTATCCTCAAGTTAGAATTTAAAGTTAGTTTATCTAAAGCCAAGAAAAAGTAAAGCCATAGCTTTTGGCAAGTGGAAGAAGTATGCTTAAGTTCCTGGGGATTAAGGGATAAAAAGGTTGCTAATCCTGCCGATTGGGAGTAGATATAAACTTCTACTTTTTTATACATCTTTTTAGATACACATTATTCTTAAAAGTATGCCAAAATTACGAATAGTTAAGCGAGAAAAAGACCTTTCTGCAGGAATGCAGCTACTGGGCATTTTTTTAGCCTGTTTGCTGGCTGTAGGTTTAAGCATGTTTTTGCTTTGGGGGCAGGGCAAGTCGCCTGGAAAAGGATTGCTGGTTTTTCTAGAGGGTGGGTTTGGTTCTTCCTTTGCCCTGGAGGATATGCTTATTAAGGCTATTCCCCTGTATTTTTGTTCTTTGGGTGTGGCCTTGGCCTTTAAGTTAAAGGTGTGGAATATTGGGGCAGAAGGTCAATATGTGTGGGGAGCCATTGGGGCTACTTTGGTGGCTTTAAGTGGAATTAGTGAGAATTCCTGGGTCTTAATAACTCTTATGATTTTGGCTGCAGGTGGGTTGGGAGGTTTATATGCCCTTTTGCCTGCCTATTTTAAGGTCAGGTACAAGGCCAATGAGATTATTATTACTCTGATGTTAAATTATGTAGCCATCTATTTCCTGGAATACCTGGTGTATGGACCTTTAAAAGACCCTCTTAGTTTTGGTTTTCCCATGAGCCCTCTTTTCCCGGAGCAAGCCCTTTTAGGCGCTATTCCAGGCACTAGAGTTAGTCTGGCTTTAATTTTAGCGGTTATAATAGGTATTGTTTTTTATGTGTTTTTAAACTTTACCCGTTTGGGCTTTGAGTTAAAGGTGTGTGGAGAAAGCCCCAGGACTGCTCTTTATTCCCGAATAAGTCCTGCCAGGTTAGTACTTTTGAGTATGTTTTTGAGTGGCTTTCTGGCTGGATTGGCAGGTTTTGTAGAAGTATCCAATGTGAATCGTTTACAAACCAGCATAGTGGTAGGTTATGGTTATACAGCTATTATTATTGCCTGGTTGGCAGAGCTATCTCCCTGGCAAATAGGCCTTTTTTCCTTGCTCTTAGCTGGATTTAGGGTGGGAGTGGAAAATTTACAACTGGAGATGCAAGTGCCTGCTGCTTTTAGTTTGGTTATACAGGGCTTATTGCTTATTGCTGTTTTAATCTTTTCCTTTTTTAAAACCTATAAACTAAAGTTTAAGGAATAGCAGTGTTTTCTATAGAAGTTTTAGGTTTACTTTTAAGTGCAACTATTCAAGCTGGCACTCCCATTCTTTTGGCCACCTTAGGGGAAATTATAACAGAGAAGGGGGGGATTTTAAACCTGGGTGTAGAAGGCATGATGGCCATGGGAGCCTTTATGGCCTTTTTGGGCACTTATCTTACCCATAATCCCTGGGCAGGTTTTGTGTTAGGTGGTATGGGAGCCTGTTTCTTGGCCTTTTTGCATGGAGTTGTGTGTCTGATTTTTAGAGGCAACCAGGTGGTTTCTGGTTTGGCCATAACAGTACTGGGATTGGGATTAGCCAATTTTTTGGGGACTCCCTATGTGGGAATAAAAACAGTGGGTTTTGATAAACTGGACCTGCCGTTACTTAAGGACATACCCTTTTTAGGAGAAGTGTTTTTTAAACAGGATGTATTGGTTTATTTTTCTCTGCTTTTAGCTCCAGTACTCTATCTTTTATTTGAAAAAACAAGGTTTGGTTTGCGTTTAAAGGCAGTGGGTGAAAATCCTTATGCTGCCAGGGCAAGGGGAATAAAGGTCTTTTTTTATCAATGGGTAGCCCTGCTAAGTGGAGCTTTTTTGGTGGGAGTTGCTGGGAGTTACCTTTCTCTGGCCTATACCCATGTTTGGACCAATGGGCTTACTGCCGGCAGGGGATGGATAGCTGTAGCCCTGGTTATTTTTGCCTTTTGGCGTCCCTTTAGAGCTATCTGGGGGGCTTATCTTTTTGGAGGAGTAATGGCCCTGCAATTGCGCATTCAAGCTCTGGGAAGCAATATTTCTTCCTCTTTATTACTCATGCTACCCTATCTTTTGACCATAGGTGTACTTCTTCTGGCCTGTTTTAAGAAAAAGGGCCTGGATGCACCTGCCCATCTGGGCTTGAATATTGAACCCAAGGATTAAGAGGAGTTTACTCAATGAAGAGTCGGTATACAAAAACCTATCCCATTTCCTGGGAGCAATTACATCGAGATTCCAAAGCTCTGGCCTGGCGATTGCTGGAAATAGGTCCTTTTGAGCGCATTATTGCCATTGCCAGAGGTGGCCTGGTGCCAGCAGCAATCATTGCCAGAGAATTGGAGATTAGAATTGTGGATACCGTATGTGTGGCTAGTTATGACTGGCAAACCCAGGGGGAAACCAAAATCTTAAAAGAAGTGCAGGCTCAAGGTGAAAACTGGCTAATTATAGATGATTTGGTAGATACGGGCAAAACTGCCCAGATAGTAAGAGACATGTTACCCAGGGCCCATTTTGCCACTGTGTATGCCAAGCCTTCGGGTCGGCCAGTGGTAGATACCTACATTACAGAAGTAAGCCAGGATACCTGGATTTTGTTTCCCTGGGATGCAGAATATCAGTTCGTCCAACCTCTTGTGCATCAGAGATGAAAATGAATCCTCTGGTTAGTTTGCGCAACATAAGTAAAAGCTATGGCTCGGTTAGGGCCAATGATAAAATCAATCTGGATATTTACCCGGGCCAGATTTTAGCCCTTTTAGGTGAAAATGGTGCAGGCAAAAGTACTTTAATGTCCATTTTAGCCGGCAAGAGTTTGCCTGATGAAGGAGAAATTTACTATCAAGGCCAACGCGTTTTTTTGACTTCAGAAAAGGATTCTTTGGCCCTGGGCATTGGTATGGTGTATCAGCACTTTATGCTCATTGAAGAAATGCAGGTCTGGGAAAATATAGCTCTGGGTCAGGAGGAAGGTTTTTGGGTTCGAAAAAATAAAATAAAGGAAAAGATTAAGGACCTGATTGCCCAGTATGATTTTACCCTGGATGTGGACGCCAGGGTAAAAGACCTTTCCATGGGAGAAAAACAACGGGTGGAGATTTTAAAATTACTCTACCAGGATAGTAAAATCCTCATTTTAGATGAACCCACTTCTGTACTTACCCCCCAGGAAACAGAAAAGCTTTTTGCTGGCCTTAGGAAAATGGCCAGGGAAGGTCGGGCGGTTATTTTTATCAGTCATAAATTAGAAGAAGTCCTGGAAATATCAGATGAAGTGGCTATTTTACGCAAAGGACAGATTGTGGATAGAGTGGCTACCAGGGACATTGCCTCGCCGAAAGAGTTGGCCTTGAAAATGGTGGGTAGAGAAGTGCTTTTGGATTTGAAGCCCCGGGAAATAGAGCCTAAAGAGGAAGTTTTAAAGTTAGAGAATGTTTGGGGAGAAAAACTAAAAAATATAAATTTGAGTTTAAGGCGAGGAGAAATTTTAGCCTTAGTAGGCGTAGCTGGCAATGGTCAGCAGGAACTGGTGGAAATTATCACTGGTTTAAAGAGAAAATATCAAGGAAAGGTATGGCTTTTTGGAGAAGAAGCCAGGCTTTTTTTTGATTCTCCCAAGTCCAGAGATTACCTGGCTTACATTCCTGAAGATAGACTGGGCATGGCTACCTGCCCGGAGTTGGTGTTGACTGAGAATTTTCTTTTAACCTTGAGGCATCATTTTCAAAAAGGCCCTTTGGTGGACTACAAAGGTGCAGAAAGAGATTTGTGGAGCAAAATAGAAGAATTTAAAATCAAAACTCCTGGTACCCACTTAAAGGCCAGGCAACTTAGTGGTGGAAATTTGCAAAAACTGGTGCTGGCCAGAGAATTCAGGCGAGAACCCAAATTGATTATTGCAGAGCAACCCACTCAGGGTCTGGATATTGGGGCTATGCAGGAAGTGTGGAAGTTGTTGTTAAAAGCCAGAGAGAAGGCGGGAATTTTGCTTATAAGTGGAGACCTGGGGGAAGCTTTGAGTTTAGCTGATAGAATTGCAGTTATTTTTGCTGGAGAAATTGTTACGACCTTTTCCAGCAGAGATGGGGAAAAGGTAGCTCAAATAGGCTTTTTTATGGCTGGCGGTAAGTAGTAATGGCAGCCCAGATGGAGACCCTTTCTTTAGAAATAGGTGGGCAAAAGTGGCAAATTCAAAGGCCAGGGGACTTAGAAACCCTGTGGGCAGAGATGGATGTCCTAGAAGAGGATAAGATTCCCTATTGGGTGGAAGTATGGCCTGCAGCCAAGTTGCTGGGTGAATATATTTTCAGTCATGCTGATAAAATAAAGGCAAAAAGAGGGTTGGAGGTTGGCTGTGGCCTGGGCCTGGTAAGTTTGATTGCTAAGTCTGTGGGTGCTAAAATGTTTGCTTTTGACTATACTTATGAAGCTTTAAGTTTTGCCCGAAAAAATGCCCGGTTAAATGGGGTGGAAAGCCCCTTATGGTTGCAGATGGACTGGCGGAAGCCAGCTTTAAAGGAAAAGAGTTTTGACTTTTTATTGGCCAGTGATGTGCTTTACGAAAAGATTTTTTTTGAAGTGTTGCACAATTTTTTCCAGACCTATTTAAAAGATGCAGGTTTTATATGGCTCAGTAATCCCAATAGAGAAGTGTCCAAAGAAGGGGTAGAATTTTTGAAGGAAAAAGGCTGGCAGGTTTTGCCTTTAGTAGAGAAAAAAGTAAAACTTTCTCTCCAATCTCCTTTAATAAGTATTTGGGAATTGCGTAAGCAAGGAGGCTAATTATGGGAAAAACTATTCGTTTTGGCGTATCTTTGGATTCAGACTTATTAAAAAAATTTGACGATCTTTGCGACGAAAAGAGTTATCAGACCAGGTCTGAAGCCATTAGAGACCTGATTCGCAATGCTTTGGTGCAAAAGGAGTGGGAAGATCCAGAAAGGGAGATTATTGGCATTTTAAGCCTGGTTTATGACCATCATCAAAGCGACCTATCTCAACGGCTTACAGAGATTCAACACGGTGCCCTGGATGTTATTGTTACTTCCCTGCATATTCATTTAGATCATCACAATTGCCTGGAAGTCTTGATTTTGCGTGGAAATGGACTCAAGATAAAGGAAACAGCTGAAAAGCTCATTTCCACCAAGGGCGTAAAGCATGGTAACTTGTCCATGACCACTACAGGAGAGGACTTACTTTAATGTTGGATGTGCAGAATACACCAGCTAAGATTCCCTTGCGGATAGATAAAGTAGGGGTAAAAAATTTAAAGTTGCCTCTTACTGTGCAGGATAAGAACAAGGGAATTCAGCATACCACTGCCCAGGTAGATATCAGTGTGGATTTGCCCAAAGAATTTAAGGGCACGCACATGAGCAGGTTTTTAGAGGTGCTTTCTCAGTGGCAGGGAACACTGCATTATGATAGTTTAAAGCAGTTGCTTTGGGATTTAAAGGGAAAATTACGAGCTAAAGACGCTCATGTGCTTTTTACCTTTCCCTATTTTCTCAGCCAGAAAGCACCGCAAAGTGGTCAGGATTTTCTTTTGGACTTTTTGGCCCAAGTGGAAGGAAGCCTTATTGACGATAGGCTTACTTTCACCTTAGGAGTGGAAGTCCCTGTTTTTACTGTATGTCCCTGTTCTTTGGCTATTTCGGAAAAAGGTGCCCACAGTCAAAGGGCAGTGATTAAAATCTCTGCCGGGATTAAAGAATTTTTATGGCTGGAAGACTTGATTTTTATTGCCCAGAAAGCAGGTTCTTCTCCTGTTTATCCCTTGTTAAAAAGGGAAGATGAAAAGGAAGTCACGGAAAAGGCCTTTGACAATCCCATGTTTGTGGAAGATGTGGTGCGTAAGGTAGCCAGGGAATTGGACAAACTGGATAAAATTCTTTGGTATAAAGTAGAAGTAGAAAGTTTTGAATCCATACACAATCATAGTGCCTATGCCATTATAGGTCCCAAGAATAAGGAGTTTTAAAATGAGTAAGAAACTATCTCCAGAAGAAGCCAAAAAAGAAGCTTTGGAAACAGCTTTAACTACTATTGAACGCAAATTTGGGCAAGGGGCAGTGATGAAACTTTCTGACCATGCCCATTTAAAAGTTCCTGCCATTCCCTCTGGGTCAATTTCTCTGGATTTGGCACTGGGAATAGGTGGAATTCCTAGAGGAAGAGTGACAGAAATCTTTGGCCCTGAGTCTTCAGGTAAAACCACTCTTGCTTTGCATGTTATTGCTGAAGCTCAAAAGCAGGGTGGGGTGGCAGCCTTTATTGATGCCGAGCACGCCCTGGATGTGGATTATGCAAAAAAATTGGGCGTTAAAACCGATGAACTTCTTATTTCTCAACCTGATTATGGTGAGCAGGCTTTGGAAATTGCCGACCTCTTGGTGCGTTCTGGAGGAGTGGATGTGGTAGTTGTGGATTCGGTAGCAGCCCTTATCCCTCAGGCTGAACTGGAAGGCAATATGGGAGAAACCCAGGTGGGAAGCCAGGCCAGGCTTATGTCCCATGCCATGCGTAAACTCACAGGTACCATTCATAAATCCCGTACTGCTATTATTTTTATCAACCAGATTAGAATGAAAATAGGGGTTATGGGCTATGGCAACCCTGAAACCACTACAGGCGGTAATGCCCTTAAATTTTATTCCTCCATTCGTCTGGATATTAGGAAAATGCAGACTTTAAAAGATAAAGAAGAAGTTTATGGTAATAGGGTAAAAGTCAAAGTAGTAAAGAACAAAGTGGCTCCTCCTTTTAAAGAGGCTGAGTTTGATATTCTCTATGGTCGAGGGATTTCCAGGGAAGGTGAACTTTTGGATTTGGGCGTAAATCTGGGAGTTATTGACAAGAGTGGAGCCTGGTATGCCTTTGGAACTGAACGTTTGGGACAGGGCAAGGAAAATGTACGCCAGCTTCTTTTGGAAAATCCTGAACTGGCCAGGCGTATAGAAGAAGAAGTTCTGGAGAAGTTGGGTTTGGGAAAGAAAAAGGAAGAAGAGAGTTCTTCAGAAGTTAACCAGGAAAACAAGTAAAGGGAGTGAAAATCGACCATGAAGGCCAAAGAAATTCGCAAGAGATTTTTGGAATACTTTCAAAAACAGGGTCACACCATTGTTCCCAGTTCTCCTTTAGTACCCAAAGACGATCCGAGCTTGCTTTTTACCAATGCTGGCATGGTGCAATTCAAGCAGGTCTTTTTAGGGCAGGAAAAGCGTGCTTATATCAGAGCTACCACTGCGCAGAAGTGCCTGCGGGTAGGTGGTAAGCACAATGACCTGGAAAATGTGGGCAGGACAGCCAGGCACCATACTTTCTTTGAAATGTTAGGCAATTTTTCCTTTGGCGACTATTTTAAAAAAGAGGCTATCCAGTTTGCCTGGGAGTTTTTGACCCAGGAGCTTAAGCTAGACCCCAATAGATTGTATATCACTGTGTATAAGGACGATGATGAAGCTGCTAGTTTGTGGCAAGAGGTAGCTGGCGTGCCCAGGGAAAGGATCTTTCGCCTGGGAGAAAAAGATAATTTCTGGGCTATGGGTGATACCGGTCCTTGTGGTCCTTGCTCAGAGATTTTGTTTGACCAGGGAGAAGAAATGGCCTGTGGCCCCAATTGTGGTATTGGGGTTTGTGATTGTGACCGCTATCTGGAAATCTGGAATCTGGTTTTCATGCAATTTAACCGCGATGAAGCAGGCAAGCTAACGCCCTTGCCCAAGCCCAGCATTGATACGGGCATGGGTCTGGAGAGAATTTCTGCAGTTTGCCAGGGAGTTCATTCCAATTTTGATTCAGATTTATTCCAGGGTATTATTGGCTATCTGTGTGACAAAGCCAAAGTAAAATACAAAGAAGATGAAGATATAGATACAGCCCTTAGAGTTATTGCCGACCATTTGCGAGCCATTTCCTTTATGATTGCTGATGGAATTTTGCCTGCCAATGAAGGACGGGGCTATGTATTGCGCCGTTTAATTCGCAGGGCCTATCGTTTTGGACGCCTTTTAGGGTTTAAGGAGCCTTTTCTTTTTGAATCCCTGGCCAAGGTGACAGAAGAGATGCAAGAGGCCTATCCTGAGCTTTTAAAAAGCGAATCTTTTGCCCGGGATGTGGTTTTAAAAGAAGAGGAAAGGTTTTCTCAGACTCTGGATAAGGGACTTGGTATTTTAGCAGAAGAAATGGAAAATTTAAAAAAGGCTCA
>LDZQ01001544.1_pt1 | contig 23802 bp, 22 predicted proteins | sample 615361 | NCBI WGS metagenome assembly LDZQ01 (sample SAMN03408297, study PRJNA278302) | terrestrial metagenome | isolation source: oil reservoir sample I2 | place: USA: Alaska, North Slope, Ivishak formation | collected 2013 | reverse complement strand
ATTTTCTCATAATCCACGAACTCCCACGCGTTAAATCCCAAATCCTCTATTCTTGTTATATCCTCATCTCTGAGGGGTATCTCAAGGTTTATGCAACAGTTAGCACACTGAAGGCATTTAAATTTAAAAGAGGGATCACTTTTAATTTGCAGTGTTTCTAAATTTATTGTCGCTACCCACCTCTTCCTCACCTTTTTATCACCTCAGCTCCCGTAAGAGCTTGCTATTAGTGTTTCGGTCATCTCGATTTCCCTTATTTTCCTTAAAATCTCGTCATGGAAGCTGTCTAACTCTTTAATGCTCTCAATTTCAACTCGTATAATTATGTCGTATTCTCCATAGACTTTGTATATCTCCTTCACTTGGGGGACGTCCTTCAGCTTTTCATATACCACGTCTTCATTTCCGGGCTTTACAATAATTAAAATAAATGCCTCCATCATATGCCCAACCCTCCAAAGTTAAACTTCTTGGCCATCTTAGCCAATTTTCTTTTGTCCATACCCTTAAAGAATTTTTTCATCTGTTTATATTGGTTGAGCAGTTCTTTTACATCTTTTGTGCTAGTGCCAGAACCCCTTGCTATTCTCTTGATCCTTGAGTAGTTTATTATCTCGGGATTTTCGAGCTCTTCTTCAGTCATGGAATCCATGATTACCTTGAATTTTTTCAGTCTTTCTTCACTCACCTTAATTACTTCGTCTGGGATAGAATAGCCCATTCCCGGGATCATCTTTAGTATCTGCTGGAGTGGTCCCATTTTTCTCATAGCCTCTAACTGAGCATACATGTCTTTGAGGTTAAACTTCCCCCTCAAGAACTTTTCAACGTCTTCTTCTTTGAATTCAGTCTCCTTGCTAAGTTCCTCGAACTTCTCCAGCAATCCTTGAATGTCCCCCAATCCTAAGAGCCTTGAAACAAAGCGCTTTGGATCAAAAGGTTCTAAGTCATCTATCTTCTCACCAACACCAATGAACTTTATTGGGGCTCCAGTTGCTACAACAGCGGAAAGAGCCCCTCCACCTTTGGCTGAACCGTCTAGCTTGGTTACAATTATCGACCCTATGGGAGTTGCCTCCTTAAAAGCCAATGCCTGGTTGTACGCCTGCTGTCCAATTGTTCCGTCGATTACGAGGATGACCTCATGGGGGTTTATAGCATTGCTTATTTGCTTCATCTCTTCTATGAGTCCTTTCTCTTCCTTGTGCCTTCCTGCGGAGTCTACTATTATCACATCTACGCCCTTCTTTTTGAAGTACTCCACTCCCTCTTTAGCAAGCTTTACTGCGTCTTTTTCTTCGGGGTCTCCAAAAACCTCAATTCCATACGGCTCTACCAATTGTTTTAACTGGAAATAAGCACCCGGACGCCAGGTGTCCGAACATACCAAGCCTACTTTATATCCATGCTTTTGGAAATATCTCGCAAGCTTTGCCACGCTTGTGGTTTTCCCCGATCCCTGAATACCAACCGTTAGGAGAATAGTCGGCTTTTCTTTTATTTCTATGGGCTTTGCCTCTTTTCCCAAAAAATTGGTCAGCTCTTCATAGACTATCTTGATTATGTGTTCCTTTTTAGAAACTCCAGCGGGTGGCTTTTCTTCTAAAGCCCTCTTCTCAATTTTCTTGGTGAGATCAAGAACTAGACGAACGTTAACATCACTCGTAAGTAAAGCCCTCTGAATGTCCCTAACTACCTCTCTCACAAGAGCTTCATCAACGGTACTTGCACGCGCAAGTTTTCTTAGGGCGTTGTTGAGTGACTGACCGAGCTTATCTAATACCATTTTCCTCCACCATATGTAGAGCTGTCCCTAGGTTTATAATCCTTAGCTCTTTGATCTTTGTACTGATGTGTCCATTTAAGAAAAGAAACCCTTGGAAAGTCGCTTTAACTGATCATATATGTACGTTAAACTTTGAACACGATCATTCAGCCGTTTTTCTGAGAATTTTGCATTCTTCTGCTCATTCATAGCTAAAAAAGGGCTGAAAATGTTTTTAAATGAAATTAATTTATTTATATTCGAGAGAAAACTCAAAAAAGAAAGGAGGTGAGAGAAATGGATGTGTTACTGTGGCTTTATGATTACCTTTACACAAAGGAGCTCGAAAAAAGAAAAAGAAAACCAATAGTTGAGGAGCTTGCATTCCTTGATTACCTATACTAATTCCACTCCTTTAGTTTCTTTTCCAAGAGTAAAAACGTCTAAAGCTCCAATAATTGAAATCACAGCAATTACAAGCACAGCCACTTCAACGGTTGAAGTCTCCATGATCTTTCCTGCCAATATTGGTGCCAATCCTCCTCCAATTCTTGCCATTGCCCCTGCCCATCCTGTTCCAGTTCCTCTAACTTCTGTTGGATAAAGTTCGGGGGTATAGGCGTATATAGCTCCCCATGCTCCGAGATTGAAGAAGCTGAAGAGGACCGCGCTTGTCAGTATCATGTAAACTTTCCCTGAACTTGCATAGTGGTAAAACATGACTCCAGCCAAGCCAGAGAGCAGCAGATAAGTGGAGAGCGTTTTCTTCCTCCCTATCCTCTCGAGAAGATAAGCTGCACTCCAGTATCCCGGTAGCTGGGCTACGGCGGTTATTATAAAGTATTGGAAGCTCTTAAAGACGGTTATCTTCAAAGTCGCTGCTAAGAACCTTGGAAGCCATATGAAAAAGCCATAGTAAGCAAAGGCTATGCTGAACCATGCAATTGAAAGCATTAGCGTTATTCTGCCATATTTTGTCCAGAGCTCGATTATCGTTATCTTTACTTGCTTACCCTCTTGCGCCTTGATCTCTGCTTTTCTCCCAAGTATTCTTTCTATAACCCCTTCAGCTTCTTTTGTTTTTCCTTTAAGGGCTAAAAACCTCGGGGACTCTGGAAGCCAAAGTATTATTGGGAGCAGCAACAACACACTTCCCCCAAACAGGAGAATGCTTCTCCAGCTGGCTTTTAGGAGGATTGCGACTATTCCAATTATTATAGTACCAATAGCCCAGAAGCTTTCTAGGATAGATATCATAGCCCCCCTAATTTTTGCGGGCATGAACTCGGCAAAATAGGAGCTTGCAACCGGCAGAGCTCCTCCTAAACCAAGCCCAACTATAAACCTAAGTGCTATAAGCTGATTCAAGCTATTAGCGAAGCTGCTTGCAATGCTTCCCAACCCAAAAAGCGAAACTGCCAATGTTAAGGCGTTTTTTCTTCCTATGTAGTCGGCAACTGTTCCGAAAAACCATGCACCGAAGAGCATCCCCCATAGTGCTGCGGATCCCATGGCTCCGAGCTTGCTCAGACTCCCCTGAAACGCCGGTTCCTTGCTTAACAAAGGAATCACAAAGCTCACGGAAAGGGTGTTTATTGCTATGAATGCCCACACCGTTCCGAGGATAGCTAGAAGGATGTAATGAAACCTTCCGAATTTTGCCTTGTCTATTACCTCCATCGTCCTCACCGAACAAATGTTCGGTTAATGCTTTTTAAATCTATTGCAAACTTTAATGGGATAGGTATGAAGATCCACTATGAATGTTTCACATGTATCGCGAATCAGTGCCAGAGGATAATTGAAATGAGCATAGAAGACTTAGCAAAAAGAAAGAAAGCCGCTGTTTTCTGTGCAAAGCTTATGGGAAAGCTTGAAGAAGATTCGATACCTGCAATAGTGTCCAGCAAGATATTTTTTGATCTCTACGAATTCCTTGGAGTTCGTGATCCGTTTAAAGCCTACAAAGAGTCCTCCAACAAGTTGGCGGAGAGAGTCTCAAATGAGATTGAAGCTATCATGGAAGTTGACCTTAAAACAGCATTAAAGCTTGCAATAGTAGGTAACGTGATTGATTTTGCCGTTGGATACTCCCCGGAAAAGATTGAAGAAGATATAATTAAGCTGGTTAAAGAGGATCTTTATCTAGACCGCTCTGAAGAGCTCTTTGAAAAACTTGGAAACGCCAAGGTCTTGCTGTACCTTACCGACAACTGCGGGGAGATATACTTTGACAGGCTATTCTTGAGAAAGGTTCAAGAAGCTTTTCCTCACCTGAAAATCTACATTGCCGGAAAGGAAACTCCAATAATAAACGATGCCACTGTAGATGATTTAAAGATAGCCAAACTTGATGAAATTGGGACAATAATTTCAACGGGTTCTGGAATTGTAGGTGTTCCCTTTGGAGAAGTCTCAGAGGAATTCATGGATATTTTTAGAAGAGCGGATGTTATCATAGCAAAAGGGCAGGGAAATTTTGAAACCCTCAGTGAAGTTAACGATAAGCGTGTTTTTTATCTCCTAAAGGCTAAATGCCGTCCTGTTGCAAGGGAGTTAGGGGTGCCCCAAGGGAGCATGCTGTGTGTATAGACGTTTGACGATATTATTTTTGACAAGCATCGATTAGAAAGGCTTTTATACTTTGGAGTTGTATAATATAGTGGTGATATCTATGCCGACAATGATTAAGAAGGATTTAAAGAGGTTTATGAAAGAACTAAAGCTTCATTACGACGATGTTTGGCGTGTTCCCTCAAGTGAATATCTTAAGAAGCCTGATTTTGTTGTAGTAGACCCTAAGACTGGCAAAAAGATAAAAGTTAGCTTTGTCTCATTGGATGACGGTGAAGTTGTTAGTGTAGTTTATGATGAACTAAGTTAGTTCGTTATTTGACGAGTTCCTTTCCGACTTTTGTTTTATAGGTATAAAATGTCAAAATGGTTAAATATTTCTTTATCCAATTTTTTGTGATGATGAACAATGAAGGAGAGTACGATTAACGATATTTTTGATCTCGTCGATATAATAGCAGACCCGAAAATTAGGGCACTCACATATGCTAATATTGGGGTCGAGCTTTTCCGCATGGGCAACGAAAAGTACAAAGATGCCTTTAGAAAAGCATTGGAGACTGCAGAAGAAATTGAAGATGCAACAGAGTTCGCTTATTTACTTATTCAGATTGCCACTTACTTGGGAGAAACAAACAAAGTTGCTGCTGCGAGGGTTTTTAATAGGGTTCTTGAACTGGTTGAACGCATGCCTTCTAAAATCCGGAATAGGGCTCTGGAAAAGATGATAGAAGCTGCACTAAAACTCAAGCTCTACGATTTAGCTGTTTCTTATGCAATGAAAATCAAAGACGGCAGAGTGAGAAACAGCATGCTTATTCCAATTATCAGAGGTTACCTATCTGAAGGTCAGCTCGCTAAGGCAATCAAAATTTCAAAAGAACTGCTTGAAGAACCTTGGAGCTCTATGGCAAAATCGGAGATAATAAAGTACTACATCAAGGGCGGAGAAGTCATGAATGCCTTGGATATCTTTAACACTGTTGAGGGAAACAGGGAAAGGTTCATCAACGAGATCATAGAAGAGCTTGTTGATTCCCCAGAACACGTTTCAAAGTTCTTTGAACTTCTAAAAGAGGAAGAACTGGTAAGTGCTGCAAAGAAATTGCTCGACATTCTAATAAAGTCCCCGAGGAGAGAGTACATCGAGCTAGTGGAGAGAATTGCAGAAAAAGTACCTGATGAGAGTGTGCAGGTAAAGGTGGTGTCATTTTTAACGAGGGCTGGAGAAAAAGAGAAAGCATTAAAATATGCAAACAGAATACAAGATAGCTACCTGCGCTCCTTGGCATTCGGAGAAATTGCCTTGGGTTACCTAAAGGAAGACGATTTGGATAAAGCCATAGAGACCGTAAAGAACGTCAGAGACCTAAAATGGAATTCAAGACTTTTGGCAGAGATATTGATTAAGGTTCTAAGGCTTGCAGCCAAAGAGGAATCTGAAGGAGGACATTAGGTTTAAATTCTTTTCTTCCAACTTTTTCTGGTGATGCTTGTGGTCAGGATAGCGATAATAGGTGGATCTGGGGTTTACGATCCAAAGCTTCTGGAAAACATTAGGGAAGAGAGGGTTGAGACTCCTTATGGGGACATTAAGGTAAAAATTGGAACGTATAAGGGCGAAGAGATTGCTTTTTTAGCAAGACACGGGGAAAGGCACAGTGTCCCACCTCACAAGATAAATTACCGTGCCAACATATGGGGGTTGCATGAGCTCGGCGTCGAGAGGATACTCGCAACTTCTGCAGTTGGATCCCTAAACGAGACTATGAAGCCAGGAGATTTTGTTATACTTGATCAGCTGATCGACTTTACAAAAAACAGGGTTTATACTTTTTATGATGGGGAAGATTCACCCCATGAAAGGAAGTTTGTTGTCCATATTGATTTTACTGACCCTTACTGCCCAGAGCTTAGAGAGGCTTTAATAAGAGCTGCTAGGGAGCTAGGTTTTAGCTATCACCCAAGAGGAACTTATGCCGCCATGGAGGGACCAAGATTTGAAACAAGGGCGGAGATTAGAGCGCTGAAAATCCTCGGTGCTGATGTTGTTGGGATGACTCAATCTCCTGAGGCAATCTTGGCTAGAGAACTTGAGATGTGCTATGCGAGTGTTGCCATTGTTACCAACTATGCCGCTGGCATAAGTAAGACCAAGCTCACCCATTCAGAAGTTGTGGAACTCATGCAACAAAAAAGTGAGGAGATTAAGCTCCTTTTGATGAAAGCCGTGGAGTATATTCCAAAGGTCAGGAGATGCGCATGTAAGGATGCTCTAAAAGGTGCTACTGGTTGAGTTTATTCTCCTTTTGCTCTCCAAAACTTCTTTGGAAGTTGGGCCAAGTATGCTCGTTGATGTTTAATTCTTGTGGTGAGAGCATTAGATTTAAATCTCCGATACAACTTCAGAACAAGAAGAGAAAATATAGGACTAGAAACCACTATTCACTACCCAATTTTGGTATTAGAGCTTTTGCTTTGTTCTTCCGAAAGCCTTGCCTTTTAGGGCGGGATGCAGTAATTGAAGATTAGCCTGAAAGCAGGAAAGCAAACTATTTAAAAGCCTAAAAATCATACCATACCTTGAAATGAAGCGGTCAGTAACCCCAAAACTCCAACCCTCAAAAGAGCAAGAAAAAAACACTCAAAGAATTAGCCCTAATCACCTCAAAAATCTGGAACAGGACAAACTACCTCAGGAGACAGGAATTCTTTGAAGGGAAGCCGATAGACTTCAACAAAACAGAGAAAATAGTTTATGAAGAGTTTAAAGCCGAGATAGGCTCGGCAACAGTCCAGCAGATAGCGAGAAAGAACGCTGAAGCTTGGAAGTCATTCTTCAGCCTCTTAAGAACCAAAAGGAACGGAGAATTACCCAAGTGGTTCAAGCCAAGACCACCGGACTACATCAAGGAAGGAGGTTTAATTGTTCTAAGAAACGACCAGTACGAGATTAAGGGAAACAAGTTAGTCCTCAAAGGCCTTGACAAATTCAAACGGTTAGAACTTCAGTTTAGAGGCAGAATTCACCTCAAGGGCAAACAGGGTCGCTTGGAAATAACTTACGATCCGATAAGGCGGAAATGGTATGCTCACATCGGCATCACGGTAGAGAAGAAACTTCAAGGTGAAAAATGGGTTGAACTCCCAAGAGAACCGTTAGGTAATCTCTCAGCGGGCATAGACCTTGGAATAAACAATTTAATGGCCGTTTACGTTGAAAACGGGGAGAGCTTCTTAGTGAACGGTAGGCCGTTGAAGAGCATTGCCTTCTACTGGCGGAAGAGGATAGCCGAGTATCAGACGAGGCTTAACAAAAGCGGGGTTAAAAAGAGCAGAAAGTTCGCAAGAATGCACTAGAAGGCCAAACTTCAGGCGAGGCACTACATCAACACGACAGTAAGCCAGACTGTCGAGAGGCCCTACCAGAGGGGCGTCTCCAGAATAATTGTTGGTTATCCAAAGGGCATCAGCAGGAATTCTGATAAGGGTAGAAGGCAGAATTACCTCCTCTCCCACGTCTGGCGGTTTAACTACGTTATTAAACGCCTGAAGGAAGTCTCGGAAGAGTATGGTATTTCCGTTATTGTCGTGAATGAGGCTTTTACTTCCAAGCTTTGCCCCGTTTGCGGGAAGCCTCATGATGGGGCTCGTTTTGTTCGGGGTTTATTTAAGTGTCCCATAGCGGGGCTTGTTTTTAACGCCGACCTTGTTGGTGCCTTCAACATTTTGAGAAAGGCTGTTGAAACGATAACCCCGAGCCTTCCTGCTTTAGCGGGAGGTAGGGGTAACGGGGGGAAGACCCTCCCCGAGGGGTCGAAGACCCGCTTTTTAATGGGTCTAACTGAGACCCCTCAAACATTCCCGTCATTGGCGAGGGGTTGAAGCTGACCCCCTCGCCGTTCACGGCGGGGAGGAAGTCAGCACAATAAAATCCCCAGCAGAAAAGAAAGAGGTTTTGGTAGTCTGGATTACAAGTGCTGGGAACTAATGAATTGCAGAGATATCATTCTGATTGTTCTGAAATCCTATCTTAAAAAGCCTGCTGATTAACAAAAATAGGCGTTGTTGAATTATTTCCAGAGCAATAACTAGAAAGTTTGCAGGTTTGTCTAAGAGTTTACAGTTATCCTGACAGTAGCTATCTAATGGAAATGTTTTTAATTTATGACTTCATTAAACAATAACTGGGAGTGGGATGGGAACATCGGTTTTTTTAACAACGACCCAATTTTGGATGATATTCATGAGTCTATTTGGGTTCTTTTTATTGACCTATGTGTATATAAAATATAAACGGGATCCAGCTTTATGGTGGGGAGTGGCGTTGCTTTTATTATTTGTTTCTCTCGCTTCAGAAACTATAAACCTGGTGGATGTTCAGGTACTCTCAAGAGCACTATTTGGGATGTTGGTTCTTTATGGCACTATTGGATTATTGGAAGAGGAAAAGATAGTATTAAGTAAACACTTTAGGATACTATCTTTGGTTCCTCTCATTGTAACAGGCTATGTAGAACTTGGAAGGGTATTTGGGTATTCTCAAGACTGGTTTGTGAGTGTGGGGGTACCATATGCTATTTCAGGATTTGCTATTGTTTTATCCGGTTTCTTCATTTTTTCGCTATTGAGGGAGGAATATGACCAAAAAGCTAGGTTTTTGGGGGTACTTCTTTTGTTCTATGGGTTTCATCAAATGCTTTATCCATTTACGAGAGTGGCTACTAAACTTCTCCCGTTCACTTTTGTAATTTCTGTCTTTCTTGTGGCGCTGGCTATCTATGAAATGGGGAAGTTTACACTATCAAGAGAGTTCATTACACGGGACATTCCAATTCTTAAAGTTAAAATGAAACCGGGTCTTTTGTTCATCTCTCCAAAAAAATATGAAGAATTAAAGCAGTTACTAAAAGATTTCCCTGTGTTGGCTTTTGTGAGATATCAAAACTTCCCAGAAACGTGGAAAACATTTTTTGTTACATCAATACATGAGCATGAGTCTGATATAATATTCCCGACGGCATTACCCTTAATGAGTGCTAGGGTAGTGCAGTATCTAAAAGAGGCCGAAGAAAAAGGAACACGGGGTATTGTCATCTTTGACTGTCTTGAATATTTGAAAATGTATAACGGCTTTGAAGCTATCGCAAAGTTTTTGTCGTCCTTGAGAGATTACGCTCTTCTATACAATGGCGCAGTAATTGGAGTTCTTGATGAGAATGCATGGGAGAAAAAGGAACTTGTCATACTGCAGAGAATTGCAAGCTCTGTAGAAGAAATCCAATTAGGTTGATAGAGTTTATATCAAGTAAGACACTTTTTCGGTAGTGAGTATCACTGGTCTAAGCACACAAATGAGATGAGCTATTCTATGCGTACAAGGAAGGTATGGTTTTACATGAAGGAGAGATGGCAGTTGTACTAAAAGGGGTAGAACATTGTCCCAAGGCTTTAGAACCTTCTTATGTGCTGATGTCTGAGCTTGCGACATTGAGAAGTAAGGGAGATTAGCATTTATGGGAACTATCCATAATAGAACCAAAATGATACAAATTTTAGGCGCCTTGTTTTCAGATTGGGGTTTTGGGGAAGGTAGAACTGGTTTGTGGTGCGGTGGCCGGGATTTGAACCCGGGCCCGCGGCGTGGCAGGCCGCTGTCCTAGACCAGGCTAGACTACCACCGCACAAGCCCGGTAGATAATCAATTGCAGACGCTTTATAAATTTTTCGCCAATGTGTTTTTAAATTCCACCGCTTTCCCTGACTCTTTTCCTAACGTTCGGATCTCTATCTGCTATCCTTTTCAATGCTTCCTCAAAACTCATCCAGTCGGGAACTTCCTCATTGAGGTAGATTCCAGTTCTCCCAATGGAATCCCTTCTGGTTAGAATCTTAACCCTTTCTTGGACTATATCTATGCTCACTCCAAGAATTTTTGCAACCTCGCTCTCTCTCCCAATGACTTCCCTCTCTATGTGTCCTTTTTCTGTTGGAACTATTAGTATTAGCTTTTTGTTAACTCCCGGCACCCGGAGGTTTGTTTTGAGCCCCCAGAGGTCAACCATACCTCCCCATTTGTAGAATTCGATCTCTCTATCCTTGGGCTCAACAAGGGGAAACGTTATCGTGGTTTCTTCGTCGATCTCTATGTGTCCCTTTATTAAATGCCAAGGTGTAGCCATAACAATTCTCCGCTTTTCAAATGGGATTCCTTCCAAGCTCAGCTCGATTAAGAAGCTGGGAACCTTATAGGGGATCACGATGTCGATATCACTATCTTTCCTGACGTCTCCCCTTGCCACACTCCCGTAAACATGAGGCTCAAATTGCTCCAGTCTCTCCATTATTTTTAGGGCTTTTTCACGCTTTTCTTTTAAGATTCTCCATCGCTTGGGTGAATACACAACTTCCCTCTCGTCCCACACTCTGACGACCTTTTCTCTTGGCATGATGTCCTTTTTGTCATTGTTCTTTTTAAATTCGATCGGTAATCTTTAATAGGGCAATGTTTATCTTTAGGAGGAGGTGGAAAAATGCCCGTTGTAGGTGTTAACATAACGAACATTGAAGTTGAAAAGCAGGGGGGAATACTTGGCAAGGTTGAGGTGAATCTCTCTCCAAAGATTGAGGAGGTTAGATTGGGAGAAGTAAAGACTCCTTCTGGGAAAGTAAACGGCATTGAGGTGTTCTTCACTTATCAGATCGGATACAACCCTGAGATTGCGAGGGCGCTAATAAAGGGAGCGGTGTTTTATCTGCCGCCCAAGAAAGAGCAGATAGATGAAATCCTTGATGGGTGGGAAAAAGAAAAGAAAATCCCTCCAGAAATGTTTGCGGAGATAGTGAACTTTGTAACTAATGAAATAACCCCCCTGATAATGGTAATTTCTAAAGAAATGAGGATTCCGTATCCAATTCCTCTTCCAAGAGTAACCATAAGGCAGCAGACTTGAAATTGCCTCTATCAAAACTCTTATAAACTCTCTTTTCTCTCCTTTTTTGGTGGTTGTGATGAGGGGGGATTTACTTTGCTTTGCCAAAATCGGCGCTTCAGGTATTTAATGCCTTAGAAGACAGACCAGTATCCTCTAAGGAGCTTGCAAGAAAAACAAACCTTTCTGAAAGAACTGTTCGCTATGCTCTGAAGATTCTTAAGGAGAAAGAGCTTGTTGAAGAGATATTTTTCTTGAGGGATGCCAGAAGGAGGGGCTATAGAAGGAAAGCTATTCTGGGCTGAATCCTTCTACTTTCTGTAATCCTTTTTTAATTTCTGGATATCTCGTCTCGAAGATGAGCTCTGCCAGTTCTATTGCCTGGGCATAAGCCTCTCTCTTTGCATAGAAGTCCATATGCTCAACAAATTCTAGGTAGTTTCTGCTTCTTTCCTTAGCGGCCAGATAGAGGAGAAGGGCCTTTCTTATTCTGTATCTGTGTTCCAACGTTGCCTCTACTTCCAGGATGAGGTTCTTGTAAGTTTTTAAGCCTTCCAGAAGCTTATCAAGAGCGAAGAGGGATTGAGCAAGCATTAGCAGGGTATCTCCAAGTTCCTCCATGAAGCCCTCTTTTCTATATTCTCCTGCGAGCTGGTAGAGCATTTTTGTGGTATTTAAACCTATGAGCTTTGTTCTTTGAGAGTTCCCTGCCAATAAATATGAATACTCAGCGCTAAGAAAAGATTTTGAAGTATAGTAGAGATTTCCATCAGCGTACCATTCCCTTCCCGCTCTCTCGTAGTTTCTTCCTGCGTTCTCCATGAGTTCCATAAAATGTTCATCATAACCAAAAACGTCTTTAACGATAAAGGCGAGCTTGAAAAAGGTCTCTCCTGCTTTTTGATATTCTTTCTTGGCCACGAATATCTCCGCTCCTTTCCCATAGAGGTCAAGCAAAATACTTGCCATGTCCTCAATCTCAGCTGAATCGTGAATTATCTTGTAGTACCTATATGCTGCTTCATAAGACTCAATTGCCTTCTGAATTTTTTTCTTTTTCATGTAAGTGTCGCCCATGGATTTGTACATTACGGCAAATTCCTTTGCATATTTTTCAAATTTATTTTCCTCACCAAGAATTTCAAATATCCTGAGGATATTGGAACAGAATTCGTCAAGAAGTTCTAAATTGGAATCCTCAGCTTCGACTTCTCTTTCCAGAATATCCAAATAATAATACGCACTCTTAAGGAGAAAAGGTCTGGCATCTTTCAAAGCCTGTGGATTGGCACTAAGAATGAGGTCTCCAATGTATCTGTAAATCCGGGCAGCATCTAAAATTCTTTTTTGTTTTTCATACTCTCTCGCGGACTTTATAAGAAGTTTTATACCGGTCTTTAGTTCTCCCTTAGTCACCAAGCTTTTCCCAGCTAGTTCAAGCTCACCTGGACTGGACCTTATTATACCAGTTATCAAAAGGGTCACCTCACCTGGTTTTAGCAATTATCTATTCTACCCCAGTGTATTTAACGCTTTCTCCGATGGACAATAGAACACATTAAAACTCAAAAAATTTTCGAAAAATTAGACCCTTATCACTCTATATCCAGCCGCTTTCTTGAGTCTATTCATAACTGCAAGCCCCAATCCTCTCTCTTCAATCCCTTCAGCTAGTATTATGTCTACTCCGGACTTATCGAGTTCTCTAAGGGCTTTAAATAGATTTCTTGCTATCTCTTCCTCGCTCTCCCCTATGTTGAAATATGCGTCTGCCTCATAGAAATCCCCTGTGGCCATTACACCAACTTTCATACCCTGAGCTTTGTACTCTTTGACAAGCTCCTTGATCTTCTCTTTAACCTTTTTACGCTCTCCTTCGATGACTATAACTTGAGCCTCCGGAGCGTAGTGTTTGTACTTCATTCCGGGAGCTTTTGCCAGCTTTACCGGTCTCCCTTTTACGGCTGGATGAATCTTTATTTTTCCGATTACCCTCTCTATTTCCTCAAGAGGCAATCCACCAGGTCTTAAGAGCATTGGGGGCTCTGTGGTTAGATCTATTACCGTTGATTCCACCCCTATCTTTGTCTCACCCCCATCTATTATGCACTCTATCCTTCCATAAAAGTCGTCGGCAACGTGTTCCGCTAGAGTGGGGCTTGGCTTTCCGCTTATATTGGCTGAAGGCGCAGCAATTGGTCTTTTGCTTGCCTTTATCAGTCCAAGCGCAATCTCATGAGCGGGCATTCTTATCGCCACAGTCTCTAATCCGCCTGTGGTTGCATGGGGAACTTTGTCCCCTTTGGGGAGCACTATTGTCAACGGCCCCGGCCAGAAATTCTCTGCGAGCATTTTAGCTTTCTCAGGGACTTCTCTTGCGAGCTCATAAACCTGATCAAACTCGGCTATGTGAATTATCAAAGGATTATCCGGAGGTCTCCCCTTTGCCTCGAAGATCCTTTTGACGGCATTTTCATTTAGGGCATCTGCACCCAATCCATAAACCGTCTCCGTAGGAAACGCAACAAGCTTCCCCTCTCTAATAAACCTAGCAGCTATCTTGATTTTCTCCCAGTCAACGCCATCACGCATGTTTATTACTATTGTCATGTCCCCCACCCAAAACTTCCGTGTAAACCCTCTCAACTCTCTCGGCGACTTTTTCCCACGTGTACTTTTCACAGATTCTTCTTCCAATTTTACCCATTTTTAAAGCTTTTTTATTGTCGAGTAAAAGCGCTACTTTTTCAACAAGCTCGTCAAAGTCTTTAAAGAGATACCCATTTTTTCCGTCCCGTATAAGTTCTTTTATTCCTCCAACAGCCCTTCCAATTACAGGCACTCCAAGGGAATTAGCTTCAACAACCACAAGCCCAAATCCCTCTCTCAGGGAAGGAACTATTAGCATTTTGCTCTCCGCGAGTATGGTATCAATATCCTCCCTATAACCGAGAAACTTGACGTTAGGGGGGGCCATGGTTTTCAGTTCTTCCATCAGTGGACCATCGCCAACCACTAGGAATTTCTCATCCGGAAAGTATTCTGCAAGGCGTATAAACGTTTTTGGGTCTTTATAGGAGGTTAGTGCCCCGATGAACGTGATGTATCGTTTTACTGCTCTCTTTAGCTTTAGCACCCTTATTCCGTTTGGGATAACTTTTACCCTTTTTGCTCCAAGAGAGAGGGCTCTCTTTTTCAGGTAGTGGCTTACAGCTATTATAACATCGCTCTTTGCTATGCTATCCTTAACAAAGTACCTCCCCAACGGAAGGTTTGACATAAAGTCGAGGTCACTTCCATGGGCTGTTACAATTAGGGGGATTCTCAGTTTCTTCTTTGCGAGAACCCCGGCGTAGCTGGTTGTTCCAATGTAGTGTGCATGAATGACATCAAAATTCAATTTTTTGTGGAGCTTTACTATCTTTAAGAAACCTAAAAGGGCGAATAAAGTTCCCCTCAAACCGAAGACCGGGGGCACTTTAACCTGATAAACTCTCTCCTTCTCAAACTCTCTGGGTTTTATGGGTCCATATGTGAGAACGTAAACCTCATGCTGTTTTCTGAGCTCTTTAACTAAGCTATCAGTATGATTTGCGACCCCTCCTTTGTGAGGAGGATAATGTCCCACAATCAAAATTCTCATGAATAAAAAATGTAGAAGAGAAGTAAAAAGCCTTTCTATGGTCTGCCTTTACCTTTTCCATGTGGTGGATTTACTGGCAGATACTTCTCCTTTATCTTGCCTCTTCCCTGCATAAAGGCTTCCCTTAGCATGTTCTTAGCATCTTCGATGAGCTCTCTGGCAGTATCGTAGTCTCCCGCTTGAATTGCAGCTTTTGCGGCATCTATCTTCTCTTTTATTTGAGTTACATCAATTCCAGCTTTTTCGAGAACTTTTATTTTAACTTCGAGTCTGTGTACTTCCTTTTCGAGCTGGACTTTAGGGCTTGCATGAATAACCTTCTGCCACTCCTTGCCGGCAAGCCTAATTACTGTCTCTGCGTGAGCCTTTGCAGCTATTGCTTGTCCATACGCTTTTCCATAGTTTCCTTCATTGTAGCTCTCGTTTGCGATTTGTATTTTCTTTTCGGCAATTTCAATTAGTCTTTTAGCGGCTGGAACTGGAAGATCATCGAGCATTTCTTTTGCCGTTTCAGTTCTGTTAATAGCCACTTGTATTGCCTCCCATGCCATCTCAGCTGTCACATTTAAGTCTTCTTCGGTTACGTTTCCGTTTCTGACCCTCTCCCTAACACGTTCTCTTATTTCTTCGGCAGTTTTGTTATCCATTAATGGGCTTTTGATTATTATTACGCTCTTGGTTTTGAGCAGAGTACCAATTATTTCAGTTGTATTTGTTAGATTATTATCCACGTATAGGACAAACTTCTTTCCTTCTATGCCTTTAGCTTGTTTTATTGCTCCTAGGTCTCTTCCGTGGGCGATTACTATCTTAACACCTTCAAAAAGCTCTGGATACTCTTCAATGGCCTTTTTAAGTACTTCTAAATTGGTCTCGTACCTGTTTTCACCATACCACCTAACGTATGAAACTCCCAGCTCAGCTATGTCCGTTTCGTAGTCTTTTGGCACAGCATCGGGGCCTCCTATGATTATGACTTTATCTGGGGCATACTCCATAATCTCTGCCGTGACATTGGGGTCATACACCCCCCAAGTTGTGACTACTACGGTTGCGTTTAATACTTCTGCAAGTTCCTCTGCAAGTGCTGAATCTGCCTCGTTGTCGCTTACGAGGATAACTATTGAAAGACTCTGTGCCTGTGATAGTGGTATTATGCTCGCTAAGAGCAGGGCACCAAACAACAATGCAAACACTTTTTTCGCCACCATGGCTTATCACCTCACTTTATTATAGTGAAAAACTCCTATTTAAGCTTTTTTCATGAAATCGTTTTGTTCTGTCTTTGTTTGTTTATTCAAATGCTACGAAAACTCTTTTTGACTTTGCGAGGGTTAAAAAAAGTTTAAAACCGTTTATGTATGTTCAAAAACCTCATAAAAGACTTTTTCGGCAAATTGAGATAACCTCAGGCCCTCTTTCTTTGCTATCTTTTCGAGAATCTTTTGTGCATTGCTTCCGTATTGACAGGCTTTCTTTTCTCTGTATGCAACTTCTTTGGGAAGACCTATTTCAAGGGCTACTTCCCTTAGAATAGCTTTTCTTACCCCATTGTGGATTTTGTACTCTAAAGGTGTTCTTAGCCCGCTTCTGACGACGTTGAGATCTAAGAACGGGAACCTTCCTTCAACGCTGTTTAACATGGCAATTTTGTCATCTCTGGCAAGGTTCTTTTCCCCCATCTCCAAAATATCTTTCTCCATTAGCGAAGGATCCCTAAGGTATTTTGCATACCCTCCAAAAAGTTCATCGGCTCCTTGGCCGATTAAAAGAACTTTGGTGTTGTCTTCCCTGGCAAGTTTTGTTGCGAAGTAGATTGGGATTCCTATTGCGAGGTTCATGGGGTTGGGCTCTTCTATGGCAAACATAACTTTTTCAAGAGAGTTTTTTACGTCATCGAGATCAAATACGTACTCCCTAAGCTTCAGGCCAAGTTTCTCACTAACTTTTCTAGCCCACTCCAAGTCTGGACTCCCCTCTGCCCCCGCCGTGTAAAGGGTGACATCTGAGTATTTTGAAGCAAGAAGGGCTATTAAAGAGCTGTCCAACCCTCCGGAGAATAATACCCCTACCTTTTTTGCACTTCTAAGCCTTACGGCATATTCCAGGCTTTTCCTTATGCTCAGCTTTGCTCTTTCATAGGAGAAAGGCTCTCCTTTTAGCTCTGAGAGTGTAAAGAGCTGAACTCGTTCAATGCCCTTCCTAGATATTTTAACGAGCTCTCCTGGATTTACGGGGATTGCTCTTTCCCCTATGCTCCAAAGAACTTTCTTTTCCGAGGCAAAGAAGCCGTTCTGAGAATAATAGAGAGGTCTAATCTCAATTGGGTCTCTAAAAAGATAGATGTTTTCTTTATCGGAAAATGCCACGGCATAATCTCCGTTTAAGATTCTCATTAAGCTTTTCACGCTCTCAGCTATGGAATTGCCCCTCTCAATTTGAAACTCCAAGAAGCGCAGAATCACTTCCGTATCGACATCACTCTCGAATTCAACCCCCCTTCTCTCCAAAAACTCTCTTATTTGCCTGTGGTTGTATATCTCTCCATTGTGGACTAGGACAAAATTATTAAAAAATGGTTGAGTGAAGCTCTTTGAACCTGTCATGGCTAAACGGCACTGGAGGAGTCCTATACTGCCGTCTGGAATTTCACCAATGTTAGAAAAATCCTCGCTCTTCAACACCCCTTCATCAGTCCACACACCAAAAGAGTCTCTACCCCTATGTTTTCCAGAGCGCATCATTGCTATAAGCTTGGGTTTTAGATGTCTTCCTATCCCTCCCGCGATGAGGCACACTTTTCTCACCAGAACCTCTTGTTTATCTGCCAATAAAAACCTTCCCGGTTTCTTCCTAAAAAAGGATTCATTTTAGGAAAAATTTCTTGAATGAAAGTTCTGTTCTAATTTTTTCTGCTGAACTTATGTTAAATCCCCACAGGTGCAGTAGTGTTCATAAGCCACCGTCTCAAGTTCATCGAATCCGATTCTCGTTTTTGCGGATAGATAGAGCACCCTAACCGGAGGTGAGACTTCGGGTAAAAATTTACATAGCTTGTATGCCAAGAGCCCTTGCATTGAACTGTCGAGCTCTAAACGAGCTGAGAGATATTCAACATCCTCCAGATACCTTTTTGTCTTTTCCAACTCTCTTATAAGGTCTACCTTGTTAAGAGCTGGTACGGTTGTTGCACCAAGCCGAAGGTCTATCAAAAGGGCAAAAAACCTAACAAAGCAGTAATCATGGGGTTTTCTTAGTATTGTGGGGTCGAATAAGTATACAACAAGCGGACTTGGGAGATTTTCCATTAGCTTAACCCCAAAATCATGGAAGAGAAATGTTTCCATCTGGCCTGGGGTATCTATAAGAACGTAGTCGTTTTCTTTTTCCAGCTCTAGTATTTTTTCAACGTATTCGTCGAGATAGTCAATCAAAAAGTCATAGCTTTCCACAATAGCTCCATTGGGTCCGTAACCCTTTTTCATGAGCTCTTCCACGGTTACATGCTCTCTAACATCCACCGTGGGGGTGTAGGGAAGGGTCTTGACTCCCGTATCTAGGTTTATATATGCTACCCTCTTCTCGTTCTCTTCCAAAAACTTCCCAAATTCTCCTGTTAGAGTGGTTTTTCCGCTTCCAGCGGTTCCAACGAATACCACTATCACTCCATCCACCATTGTCTCCCTGATTCCATCCCTACAATCTTCTCCGCAAGTTCAAAAAATGCTTTTGAGGCTTTTGAATCTGGAGCATATGCTACTACGGGCATTCCTTCCAGTGCTGCTTCCCTAACTTTTGGATCTTCTGGGATAACTACCAAGAGGGGAAACTCCATAACCTCTTCGGCGGCTTCTGGGGGTATGTCGTTTTTATGTCCACCGTACCTATTAAGTATAAACCCCAAAACTTCTCGCCCAGCTTTCTTCAGCACTATCCCTACTTTCATCGTGTCGCTGAGGCTTGCTATCTCCGGATTAGTTACTAGGATAATCTCCTCCCCACTCAGCATGGCGCTCATGGCATCTATTTGCAGCCCCGCTGGACAGTCTATGAGGATGTAATCAAAATCTTCTTTTAGCTTGGGGATCACCTTGGGTAAATCTCTGGGGTCTGCTTTAGCAACGTGCTCCCAATCTACTGCGGCTGGAACTACGTACACGAGCTCGTACCTCGTGGTATGGACAGCTTTTCTTATGTCTTCCCCTTCAATTAACACATCGTGGATAGTTCTTCCAGCATCGTCTAACCCAAAATGCAGGCTTAGGTTTGCCATAGTCAAATCCGCATCAACTGCACACACTTTTTTCCCTAACTTTCCTAGAGCAATTGCAAGGTTTGCTGTAACGGTTGTTTTACCAGTACCTCCTTTCCCAGAAGCTATTGAGATTATTCTCCCCATGTTTATTCCCCACTATAATTCTCCTAAACCTTTATGAACTTTTACCAACAAGGTTATAAGTGGAGAGACCAGCAATGGGAAGGTGAGAAAAATGAGGGTATTTGTCGCAGACACGAGTGTTATAGTTGATGGAAGGCTCACTCAATACCTTAATAGGATTAACGAAAAGGTTAAGGTGATTATTCCCGAGGCTGTCGTTGCTGAGATCGAGCATCAGGCAAATGAGGGCAAGGCAATAGGGCACACTGGATTGGAAGAGTTAAAAAAACTTAGAAAGCTTGCCGATGAAGATAAGATCCTTTTAGAATTCTATGGCGAAAGGCCGGATCTATGGCAAATCAGAAGGGCAAAGGCTGGAGAAATTGACCACATGATAAGGGAAGTTGCCAGAGAGCTTAATGCAATCCTCATAACCGGTGATCAGGTGCAGAGGGACATCGCCATAGCCAAAGGCATTGAGGTAATCTACTTGGAGAGCAGAAAAGAGGTCAAGCACAGACTTGAGGACTTTTTTGATGAGCACACAATGAGCGTTCACCTTAAAGCCGGAGTAAAGCCATTGGCAAAGAAAGGAAAGCCCGGTCAATGGAGGCTTGTTCCCATAAGGGATGAGGAGCTTACGGATGAGGAGCTTGAGGAGATAGCGGATGACATAGTCGAGAGGGCTAAGAGAGATCCAGAGTCGTTTATAGAGCTTGATGAACCAGGAGCTACTGTTGTTCAGCTGAGAAACTATCGTATAGTAATAGCAAAGCCTCCGTTTGCCGATAGAATAGAGATTACAGCTGTAAGGCCGATAACCAAATTGAGCATAGAGGACTACGACCTCCCAGAGAAGCTCTTAGAACGTTTAACTGACAAAGCCGAGGGAATACTTATAGCTGGTGCGCCTGGAGAGGGGAAGTGCTTACCCCCAGAAACCCCCATTCTTCTTGGAGATGGTTCGTTTGTTCAGATTAAAGATGTTAAACCCGGAATGAAAGTTGTTACTTTTTCACACGAGAAGGTAGAAGTCCAACCCATCCTCAGAGTTTATAAGAGAAATGAAACTGCCTTGATAAAGCTAAAAACAGCTACTGGAAGAAAAATAATTCTCACCCCCAACCACCCAGTTCTCACGATAAAAAACGGCTTCGTTATGTGGATGGATGCAGGCTCTCTAAAAAAAGGTGATCCAATAGCGGTTCCTAGAAGGCTACCAATTAAGGGCAACCTGCCAGAAAGTATTTGGATCGGAGAGTTAGTAAAAGAAGGATTCTTTGCAACAACCAAAGATGGTAACATTGTTCCACTTGTGAAGGCCAATCCTGAAGACACAGTGACAGTGTTTTACAAGGGCAGAAATCACAGAAAGTCTAGAGATGTGCCTGCGCATCTTACTCTTAGCGAAGAGTTCTTTGAGTTTCTAGGCCTTATGTGGGCTGAGGGATCAGGGAGTGTCTTCGAGTTTAATAACTTCGATGAGAAACTTATTGAACACTTCAAAAATCTGGTTTCAAACATATTTGGGGTTAAGAGCGAGGAGTTTTACTTTGTTGCTCCAGGAAGACTAAGACTTCGGAATTCGAAGACAATAGAAAAAATACTGCGTGCTTTTGGATATCCAGAGCGGAACAAAGCATCTTCATTAAGAGTACCTGAAATTGTTATGAAATCGGACGAGAAAAGAATAGCAGCTTTTATTAGGGGGGTATTTGAAGGTGATGGTTACATTGGGAAAGAACTGGAAATTTCAACTGCTAGTGAAGAATTCGCCGCTGGATTACAATATCTTCTCCTTAGATTAGGTATCCAGGCACTCTTCAAAGAAAAAACAATAAATGGCAAGGTCTACTATAAAGTTGTTCTAAAGGACTCTAGATCGATAAGAAAGTTCTACGAGGTTGTAAAGCCGAGGTTCAAGGTTAAAGGCTTTGAAAAACATCTAACAAAAAATTCAAATCCAAATATTGATACTATTCCTGCTGGAGAACTTGTGAAATCTCTTGGTGTTCTAACGGGATATAGAGTTAAGGGGGCTACTAAAACTACTTACTCTCGTGAAAGACTTTCAAAAGTGTATCAAAACTTCTTGAGTGTTTACAGAGAATACCTTGCCCTCGAACCAACCGTCAAGAAACTAGTCGAGTACTCAAAGTATATCTCAAAATGGAGAGAACTCGTGGAATTTATTGATAAAAACGTTAATATCGAATTTTACAGAAGAAACCATATAGATCATGTTGCTCCTAAACTTTGGCTGGAGGGTAAGAGAAAGCCCATGATGTCAACAGTAGCTAAGTTGCTTTCAGCGTTTGCATATGAAACAGGGCTTTTGGCTAGGGAGTCAGAGTTGTGGAATAAGGCAGTAAAAGAAATCAGAGAACTCATGAAATCTCTTTTTGCGCTCCTTGGTCAGAATTCTCAGAGTACGGTTTCTCAGTCAATGATAAGCCTCTTTCTGAATGGTGCAGAGCTTAATGTGGATCGCATGCTAAGGCTAATCGAAGAAGTAGTCTCGGAGTATTATCATAAAGCAGAGCTTGTTGAAGAACATCTTGCACACATGCTGCTCATGCTTGATTCCAATATTCTATGGGACAAGGTTGCCTCTGTTGAAACCATGATAGGAGAATTCGACGTTTATGACATAACTGTGCCCAATCACAACTTCATTGCTGGTATACTCCCTGTGATAGTCCACAATTCCACCTTCGCTCAAGCTTTAGCTGAGTACTATGCCTCCATGGGTAAGATAGTCAAGACGATGGAAAAACCCAGAGACCTTCAGGTTAGTGAAGAGATAACCCAGTATACAGCACTTGGGGGAAGAATGGAGAAAACTGGAGATGTTCTATTGCTTGTAAGACCTGATTACACCATATTCGACGAGATGAGAAAGACGAGTGACTTCAAGATCTATGCTGATCTAAGGCTTGCGGGAGTTGGAATGATAGGCGTTGTACACGCTACAAAGCCCATAGATGCCATTCAGAGGTTCATTGGAAGAGTGGAGCTTGGAATGATCCCTCAAATAGTTGATACAGTGATATTCATAAAAGCGGGGAATGTTGATAAAGTTCTGACTCTGGAGTATAAGGTTAAGGTGCCAAGTGGGATGACGGAAGAGGACTTAGCGAGACCGGTTATAGAGGTCAGGGACTTCATGACAGGTGAACTTGAATACGAGATTTACACCTATGGAGAAGAGATAAGCGTTGTTCCGGTAAAGAAGGAAGGGAAGCCGCCGGCAATGAAACTTGCGGAGAAAAAGCTTAAACAGGAGATCAAGAAGTTCCTTCCCGATGTTTACACCGAAGTTGAGCTTGCAAGTCCACACAAGGCTATAATATACGCGGATGAGTTTGACATCCCGGCAATAATAGGGAAGAAGGGCAAGAGAATAAGCGAAATAGAGAAAAAGCTTGGCATAAGTATCGATGTAAGGAGCTTTGACGAAAAGCTCGCGGAAATGCCCAAAGAAAAGATACCTGTGGAAGCAGAAGAAAAGAAAAAGCAAATAGTCCTAAGAGTTTCACCCGATTTTGCCAAAAAGCCACTGAAGTTCTTTGCAGGTGAGCAGTACATATTCACCGCAACGCCTTCAAGAAAGGGGCTTGTAAAGGTTAACAAAAACACACCAATTGGTAAAGAGCTCAAGAGAGTGCTAGATGCAGGAATAGAGCTCTGGGCTTCTCTTTAATTCTCTTTTTGGCTCGGTTGCGAGGGTACTCATCATTACTCAGCTAGCGAAATTGTCCTCATCGCCCGAAATTTTTATATTTTCATCCTTTAAGTGCCTTTTGATGAGGCTGATCTTAGCGTCCCAAAGTCCAAGGAGAAGGGAAATACTTGCAAAGTTCTTTGATGCTTTTGATGTCATCCCGAGCAACGTTAGTGAGGACTCCAAAGCTTCAGACCCCGCAGAACACGCTATGGAAGTGGCAAGGAAAAAAGCCCGTGATGTGTATTCTCGATACGGGGGCACAGTTGTAGGCGCGGATACAATAGTCGTCTTAGATGAAAAAATCCTCGGAAAGCCAAAAAATGAGGAAGAAGCAAAGGAAATGCTCAGAGCTTTAAGCGGAAGAATACACAAGGTCATAACTGGCTACTGCATTATCCATGAAGAGAGGGAGATTACAGGTTATGTGGTCACGGAGGTTAAGTTTAGGGAACTCAGCGAGGAAGAGATAGAATGGTACGTCTCTACAGGCGAACCCCTTGACAAGGCAGGTGCCTATGGAATTCAGGGAAAGGAGGAATTCTGGTGGAATGGATAAAGGGGGATTACTACAATGTTGTCGGCTTTCCGATGAAAATAATCCTTGAGCTTAAAAACTTGGGATTTAAACTTTCATAAGAGCTCCGAAAAGAGCAAATCTTCCTTTTTGCCCCCGGCTTTTTTAAATGCCTTTAAACTCCAGCTTATGCTTCCAACATCTCTCGGCTGATGGGCATCGCTCGCGAAGGTTAGCTTTACTCCTTTTCTGATGCACAGCTTTATGAA
>LDZQ01000009.1_pt1 | contig 23893 bp, 26 predicted proteins | sample 615361 | NCBI WGS metagenome assembly LDZQ01 (sample SAMN03408297, study PRJNA278302) | terrestrial metagenome | isolation source: oil reservoir sample I2 | place: USA: Alaska, North Slope, Ivishak formation | collected 2013 | reverse complement strand
GATGAGATGTTCGCTGTTTATATGACTCGGAAGTCTTTCCATGACATGAATATAACTATCGGTTCTAATGTTTGGATAGAATTTAAGGCTTCGGCAGTCCATATAATCCAATGAAAGTTTTTATTCAATGGGGCGGATCTTCACCATCCCATTGAAAACATTTCCCTTTTCAAAATAGTTTATTGTACAAGCACAATCTTCTCCCTTGGTCCATTAACAGCCCTTGTAGAAATAAGCCCTTGATGTCTTTTCATTGTAGATGCTGTCGTCAACATTGTGATGAACTCCAAGAAGGGGGCATGTTCTTCATGGGATATGACATTTACTAGGATTTAGGGGGGGTTGAAGGTTGAATTCGCTAATATTAGTCTATACCAAATCTTTTTTGGCATTCTTTCAGTTTAGATGGTTCATGAATTGAGAGAACAAGGTGCAGTTATTGAATGTTAGTGTGATTTCTTTAAATTCTTGGGGGTTATATCACAGCCCAAAATTGTTATTACCTTATATTAATTAAATGAAAATGTAATAATATATATTTATATATTGTTATTATTAAGGCTATGTAAAATGAAAAAAGAAATAGAGAGGAAATATTGAAGAAGGAACTTTTTGTTCTGTTCTTTGCATTGGTTTTCATGGTTTCGATGGGCGCAGTTTCGGCAACAAACAGCACATGCGAAGTAGGGATAAGAGCAAACTATGAATATCCAGAGGAAATAAACGCGACAATCCGAGAGCTCACAGACTCTTCCAAGCAAAAAAATAGAATTCCAAAAGTACTTCGATCCAGGAGCAAACATCACCAAGATAACATTCCAACACTCACAACCAGAAACAGGATTCCAAATAAAAATCAGAGCACCAGGATACCAAACAACAACACAACAGTCCACACCTACAACCCTGCTGGTATAAATATAAAAATAGCACCTCAGAGGATGCAATTGAAGGTATATTAAATGAAGCGAAAGGTGCGATAACTTATGGTAAAAGGGAATCTACTAGTGCTTAAAAAGACAGCCATTGACCCTCTAGTATTCGCATTTGTCATCAAAAAGCGTAATGACCTTATATTAGCTTATTATATTTAATAACACTCTCATATACAATGGCACAGTATCCCAGAACATGACAGAAACACAATGGGACAACCTTGGAGGGAAACTTGGAGATGATGCATTCTCAATAGCAAGCTTGGCAAATGCATGGGCTATAAGAGTTCCGATAGACTTGCTGAAACAAGCAGCATCCCATGGACACATATGTAGTGGTTGTATAAGCGGATATGCAATGAGCAAAACACTCTACATGTATTATCCTCCCATAGTGGACTTTTCAACAGGATCTCCAATAGAATTGACAAGTTATATGACAATTGGCGTGCCAGGAGGATCAGATGATGACGCATTAGTCCTGGCACTTGACACAACACCTGCAAAAAGGTCATACATGGGCTATTCAAAAACTGATGATACTAACCTCAGGCTTTATAAGATGGAACTCAAACACGAGAACAGGAACCCTTATAATAATGTTATATGACCTTCAGGAACTCGTAAACAAATACAAACAGGAAAACAGGGGCAAAGGAAGTTTCAGAACTTAAATTCAACGCATGGTTAGTGAAAAGGGTTACAATGGAGCCAACATTAGTTATTACGATTGTCAAAGAACTTGATAACCTAACAGAAGAACAATACTATTACCTAGTTGGTAGAAGTCAATTATGCCCAGTTAAATGAAACGCACGGCCTCGACATAGATTACATCAACAGCTTTAATCTCCCAACAGCCACGAGAGCGAACAACACGCTACAAGGAGATAATTTGAGCTGTGAATACCTAGATAGGGACAGACGCTGCGAATCTTGCAAAACAAATTTTCATGGACGAAAAGGGAATCAACTTTGAAAAGGATGACTTGAACCTTGCAGTTTTAACATCAGCAGGCTATGTCTATCTAAACGGCACTCTAACAGATCCATGCTACAATGGGATATTCAAGGTCCTAGGTGCTAGGCTCAGCAGAAAAAATCTTTTACCCGTACATCAACCATTCTACAAGCCGCTATGGTTCACATTCGTCCTAAAAGGATATGATGGCAAAACCCTAAATTCAGTGTTCATAGTCTATGATCCCACTACAAGACAATTAATAGTAAAAGAATCATCCAACGGGACTAAAGTGAACGACATCAGACCCAAAGCCATGAACGATCCCGCTAAAGACAATGCAAACTCAAGAGTATTCAGATCAGTCTATTTCAATATCGAAAGCATAGCTAACGCATGGAAATACGACGCACCATATGACTAGCTAATGGTATTCCTATTCCACAACCATGTATGCCCGGGAGTGCAGTCAGGATTCTTCATAATAGAAGCCCTTGGAAATTACCCACTTACAGAAGGCCAAAAATACCTCTGGTTTGGTACAAGCATTTACTGCAAAGACGACGCATTACTCTACCTCATGGGCGTGACCCCTGGTAGTGGTACATACTGCAAAAAGAGTGCTCCAAGAAGAATTAGAATCTCCAATGGTTCCAAGTGAAAGCGAGGAAGGCATACTAATAATCTGGGATGAAGTAAACAATGTAGGAAAAGCCATCTCGTTCACTTTCAAATGGCCAACATTCGATCTAAGTGACTGCAGGACAATGAATGCCATGTTCGAAAATGGGCGGCAGCATTCATAATGCTTTACAAAGATGAAACACCAAATTACATGCAATCACTAACGGTACTAGAAAAAGGGAGTGAAAAATGGATAACAAGTGAAGAATTAAACTACATTATATCAGGAGTGGCTGGAACACTTATCATATTTAAGATCAATACTGAACCGCCAACTTTCGGATTTAGTGCCCAATGTCCCTTGTGTTCCAGGCGGTTCAGGTACTTTCAGCGGGGTTTCTCCTAGGTTCATTGATTCCTTTGTAGGTGCCAGTGTTTTAACTGCTGCTCTAGGTCCGGGAAGTGGACAGGGCAAGGCTTATGAGGTTACAAGGGCTTCCAGCGGTGGCGGTTCAGCCAGTAGTGGATGGTACGTTTATGGAGTCATAATAGGCCTTACACTAGTTGGCTTGGCAACGTTCAGATTCCTTAAAGGCGGCTTCAAAATCTAACCCCTACACTTATTTTATTATTTTTTTGGATTTCAATGGATCTAATAAATGTATTTTGCGGATTTCTCTATTAACTTGGAGAGTTCTTTAATGCTATATTTCTTTTGATGCTCTTTTGAGAAGAAACCGTATAATTTGAGGGAAGTATCCATACTTTTTTTGAAATTATTGCCATGATGTCTCCGACAGGGCAAATTCTTTTCCTCATGTCATCCAGAACCGTTTACATAAAATCCCTATGAAAGGGGTGATTTGTGTGGTAGCTGCCGGCATATAGGGACTCTGTGTGGGGATCCAATTTTACACTCCCTTATATTCTCCTCTTATACTTTAGTTCTTTGAATTTTATTATGACCTTGGCGCCATTGTTTTCAGTTTGTAATTTACCATCAAGTTGCTGAATTAATGCTCTTACAAAGGGATATCTACCCCCCCCCCCGGCTGTTGGTGCCCTGTTGCTTGATATGATCAGTTGGTACCCTCCATTATATTCCTTGACTTCTATTCCTAGCTTAGTCGGAGGAACATTTTTAATAAACTTTGTGAGTAATTCATTGAGGAGATGGGCAAGTGGCATTGCAGTTTCCAGGTTGAACTTCACTTTGCAATTTATTTTAAAGTTCGTATTGTAGAGCTTGTATCGGCCTTTAAGATTATGCACAAGCCTTTTCACATACGTTTGCATGTCCACTTCCATCCCTTCCTCATAGATTGCATCGTGAATCATTGCCATTGTCTTTATACGATTTTGAGCGCCTAAGAGAACTTTTCTTGTTTTTTTATCTGCTTTGGAAGCTTGTAGGTTTAAAAGGCTTATTATTACCTGGAGATTATTCTTCACGCGATGGTGGATCTCTCTTAAAAGAATTTCCTTTTCATTCATGCTCGATTCTAATTCTTGTCGCGCTCTGATAAGATCCGTAATTTCAGTTAATGAAACTATAGCTCCATCAAATCTCCCTTCATGGTATAATGGGGTGATCCAACCCGTAAAATATCCTTTGTTGACTTTAAGCTCTTTGATTGGAACAGGCCTCTGTTCTTTTTTGAGTTTCAACCAATAATCTTGGACTTGAGGCTTTATCTTCTTCATTTGCCTGTTCTCATATACTTTTTCCCCTTTTTTGTCAAAGACTGCTATGGCCTCTTCGATGTTCTCCACAACATCCTCAAAGAACTTCCAAGCCTCTATGATTTCCCTGTGGAGTTCACTCTTTTTCTGAGCTAGGACATTAAGACGATGGACCCCCACCGTCATTATAAAAATGGAAAAAGCGAATGCAACAGCAAGAAGGAACACCCCAGAAGAAAAAGGGAACCAATCCCTTAACAATAGTATAATTGGGCCTGTGACGCCAAGAACTACTACAAGGAAAGGTATCATGGTCCTTGCTACTTGGCCGCCAACATACTTCGAATGTAAAGGTGCTATAACACCTTCATCTGGACAAACCGATAAAATAGCCACAGCAGTTATTAAGTGTAAAACACCTTCAAAAAACGGAACCCTCAAACTAGGAGCCGGCAACAAGCCAGTAACATGGGAAACAATTAGAGTGTAAGCCATTATACCAGTAAAGTATGCGAAGACTTGTCCAAGCCCATAAAGCTTCAAAGAGAAAAACAAGAATATGAAAAAGTACACTAAAAGAAATATCTTCGAAACAAAAAGAGGGTCAACAAAAGCCGCGAAGAAAAAGAAAACAGAAGCCGCCACAATAGGCTTCCTCCAACCAAAATACAAGGATATTATAGAAAATGCCAATACAATAGATATCACTCCAACAATCGCCCCATGGAAAAAAGGTGAAAGGATAACTATAAGTATTGCAAGTAAAATGGAAAACCGTCTTGCAAGAATGGAAGACTCCAATGTTTCACCCCTTAACCTCTTTTTTCAGAACATATGACGATTATTATAAAAAAAGTTTTCGGGATCCCCCCTTCACAGTCCGTTTTTTTCTTGTGGGGAAAGTTCACATAAAAATTCTTTTAAATGTGACCATAAAAACATATCCTGGGTGAAATATGCAGATCAATCCCCTTGTTTTCTTGGCCGCGATGATGATCATAGCAGGGATGGTATATTGCCAGCCAGTAACCGGCTAAGCATCACTATCGGCTACACAACCTCCAGAAGCTAACGTTACCGAGACAGTTGCAATCACAGCTTAATGGGCCGGGGGGAGACGACAATAGTACAATTAATCTAGGTAATTTACCCGCAGAAACATGCAAGAATCATGGGATGGTGGAGCTAGCGGTGAACAAGTCAGCACGGATTCCAAGATAGCAAGACTTCTATGTAAGAACTGCAGGCGACTTGGCAAACGGAACTAATATTATACCACTAGATCTTCTTAAATATGCAGACTACAGTGCTAGTATATCAAAAGCTTCATTTACAACTAAGTTATGTCCAAGTGAAATCTGGTTGGGGGTTACCAGATCAGTTTGGCTCTTTAACAGTGCCTGTTGATCTCTTCTTGACTGTCCCATTTGCAACGCCTCCTGGTCTTTACACAACCACGGTATATCATGCAGTGTCCAGGCAGGTGGAACAGCACCAACAACACCATAAAATTAATTATCCCTTTCTTTCATATTCCTTTTTTTGGGTGGTGAGGAATCATGGGAAGATGGGCTATACTCTTATTGATATTATTTTTCTTGTCTTCAGTTTTTGCTGTGAATTTGATTGTTTCGCCGACACGTTTTCGAAATAAAGGATACTACCCATTTTTCTGGGAAGGTTACAATCGAAAATTTTGGAGGCGAAACCTTAGAAGTTACTGTTGACAAGAAGATCCTAAAAAATAAATTGCATCTTCTCCTTGTTGATGGTGGAGTTGCTGATTGGATAAAAGTCAAAGAAACCAATTTTGTCTTAAAACCTGGAGAGAGTAAAGATGTTCATTTTGAGATGAACGTACCCTCAAGTTATAATTATAGGGATGCTGTTGGAGCGCTGGTCATAAATGCAACACCGAGGATAACGTCACAAGTCAAAAGTGGAGGGGCTCAATTGGTTATAAAGCAGAGCGCGGAGGTCGTAGTACCCATTGTCGTAGGGTTGCCAGGGCCCATTATGGAATTTGTTAAATTTGAAAGTTTCAAGGCACCTTTTATTGTTATAAGTCCTATAGGGTGGGAACTTCAAGTATACAGTCAGGAATACTGGTAACACCTACCAGAATTTTACAGGGACAATAATATTAGATGGATGGTTCACTGACGCTAAAATCAACTCTACAGGTGGAGTTTATCCAGGGGATAAATATGACAATATCGTAACATGGAAGCCCAGCCTATGGGGCTTGGGGGTTTACAATGCAAAATGTAAGATAGAATATGGGAGATATAATCCTCAGAAGCCCTTAGAGGCCCAAGACCAGGTCATAGTAATACCAGGATGGCTTATAATACTAGTGATCTTGTTAATTGCCATGAGAATCCTCAAAAGTAAAAAAATGCCCATAAAAATCAGAATAGAAAAAGAATAAATCTTCTGGGCAACCTTGCTATAAAAGAAGAAAATATTTTGCATTCCAGTATAAAATTTAATATCCACCTCTAAAATTGTGATTTTTGCAAGCAACGAGAGTATAAAAAAGGGGAAGGCAGAATATAAGGACAAATATGATTTACGTGACAATTTATCCCAGATAAAATGTTACATAAAACATTTAGAGAATATACAGATCTCTTGGAAAAAGAGAACAATGGAAGTCTTTTTGAAACTCATCAGCGTCTGCTCTCTCCTTGATAATGCTCTACAATGAAAGAGCATTCACATCCCTTTATAATTAGTCTTGTTAATGAACTACCTTTCCCCCCGCTGAGACCATCATAAAAGTGTTCAAGGGCCGTTCCACAACCCACACATTTCTACCTTCTTGAAGATATTCTTATAGGATATGGAAATTAACAGCAAAGAATAATTGGACTTCAAAATAATTACTCTCATCTGAAAATATACTCCAATGCAAATGGCAACCTAATTAATTTCAAAAAAATAGAAGAAGGGGGGCTTTAAATTTTTCCACGTCCTGCTAGGAAGTATCCTACACCTACAAGTACTACTAGGACTATGACCCCTGCAACTGCGTATACTGGCAATCCAGAACTTGCTCCTGGCATTCCACCAGCTTTACTCACCTCATAGACTCTACCAGACGCTCCGGGACCTTGCCCTGCACCAGTCACCGCGCCAGTTGCACCAGCCGCGGCCCCTCCAGCTGCAACTACCCCTTCTATTCCTGGACTACCAGCTTGACTTCCAATCCCAGGACCGCCAGTATAGCCTGGTGTTGGCCCTGCCTGTCCAGTAGATCCCGGAGTTCCTGGCTGTCCTGGACTTCCAGGCGCTCCTGGAGTTCCTGTCGGCGCGAATGCGCTGTTCTGTGTAGCACCGTAAAGCTTCGTCTTAACCCCACTTAAAAGGTTAGGATTCACATACCCCATAGCCCACTGTATCATAGCAATGTTACCGCAGCTACAGTCACAACAGGAAACACCGTAACTTGAGATCATCGAAGCCCAAGTGTTAGCTACTAGTTGTAGGGTGGCTGCATCAGCTTTCCAATAACCTCTGTGGGCCATTTCAAGTAATGTTCCTGTTATTTTGATCATCGAATATACGTTTTGACCAGTTGAAAGCCAACTTGTAACTCCAATATTGTACTTGTCCCTTATGTAAACATTTGTTATCTCATTCCAGACATAATCGTTGACTAACTGTGGTGTTGTAACTTGCCATCCCTTTAGGTAATCAACGAACTTGTTTGAGATCTGTCTTGCACCAGCATATCCTGCCCTCATCTGTCCTTTAATCCACTCTGGGTTGAAGTAGCGTGTTCTTATCTCTCTTCCCATGAATTCCTGGAGCGATACTATCTCTGGGTTGGAGGGGTTTGCATAATAGACTACATTTAAAGTTGGTGCTCTGCCGCTGTTTATTTCTTCGATGGCCATTGACAAGCCGCCATAATAGTCGTAGTAGTCGTCGTTGTCTATGACGCCATATAAGTTCGTGCTCCTACTATGGTATGTTACTGTAATTCCTTTTAGGAGGTCTTGGAAGAGTTTTTGTTGGGATATGCCCCATTGGGTGTTTGAATAGGCGTGGCTCATTCTCCTCAAGTAGATGTCTGCGAGTTGTGAACGGTCGTTCCATGTCCACATTTGTTCAACCGCCTTGTTGACTCCTGCTCCATAATCGCCTACTGGTGGCGCGAATATGCGTGTTATCGCGGTGTCGCCATCGTATCCTCCATTTACGAGTTCTATCCAATGCTTTGCAATATAATTTAAGTTGATGGGGTCTTTAAGGTCAACTGTTTTCAGTAGGGCGTCTAATGTCTTTGCCTGTTGGAATTTTCCAGTGATTAGTGGATCTAGTGCCTTGTCAAGTTCTCCTTTAAGTTCTGGGTATGCTTCTATTATATTTGAATAGGAGGCTGCAAGAGCCACTCTATATGCGATGTCCATCTTTGCGAGGAGGTTTGGATACAAGTCCCTGAAAAGTCCGCTAGTAGTAACTATAACATCTATCCTTGGTCGTTGTGTAAGATTAGATAGTCCTAGGCTGTTTCTTGCCTTGTTTAGGTCGGCTAGGAGTTGGTCTAGTGGTGTTGGTATGATATAGGAAAGTTTTCCTCCGTTGAGCCAGGTTTTGTCGTTGAGTTTTGGTTGGACTCCTAGTAAGCGGAGTACGAATGAGACCATTGTCCCGTCGTCGCGTGCTGTTTCAACGCACCATACGACTGCTGCTATTTTTTCTGGGATTGTGTCGAGTTGTGCGAGCGCCATGTCCGCGAGTCTTTTGCCAAGGTCCCATGCAACTTTTGTGGGTAATGTATTGTCGTCTTGTGCATAGAAGTTTTTGCCGGTTGGAAGTGCATATGGCGCCTTTACTGGATCTCCACCCTTGCCCGGTGTGATGTAATGCCCAGAGAGCGCCTCTATTAAAGCGTCCATTTCGCAACTTGGGCTTTCTTTTAAGAGTTTAATGTATTCTTGGGCCACTAGAAGTTTCTCTTCTAGGCTTTTGCGCAAGTTCTCATCTGTGATGTTTCCTATTATTTCATTGATTGTTTTACCGGCAATGATGTCCTTGATTGTCTGTATACTTATTTCATTGACGTTCTCTGCTTCTTCCAATGTTAGATTGTTCCAGTCCCATCCCATCATCATACTTATGAGTCTTTGGAGTGATGGGTCTTCTTGGGAGTCTGGTGAAAGCATTGCCGCAACCATAAGTGCTATTTCGTCGTCTGTCCAATTTTCGCCGAATGTGTGCAAACCATATGGCATGAGTGTTTGCTGTAATGATAATAGGTAATCATGGACTTTATCAATGTCTTTGTCTGTTATATTCGCTGGGTCTAGGCCTAGATCTGCTGCAAGGTTTAATTTTATGATAGTTTCCCTGATTTGCTTTGCATATTCCTCACGTAGTGGATTACCTTCTGGCGTTTTCTCATAGTTTGTTATGAGGCCTGCGAGCTCTTGTAGGTCCCCGTAGAGTTTTGTCTGTGTTAATGGTGGTGTTAGATGGTCTATTATAACTGCCAGGCCTCTTCTTTTTGCCTGCATTCCTTCGCCAACACCGTCCATTATGTAAATGTAAATTGACGGTTTATCAGCTATGCAAATGTCTGGGTAGTCGAAGCTGGAAAGTGCATACTGTTTCCTGGGTGTCCATTCATAAGTTGCATGTCTTCCAAGATGTACCTGGGCATTGGCGTCGAATACTGTGTTAATCCACGCGTACCATGCAAGGTAACAATGTGGTGGTGGCACAACAGTACTATGGTAGAACTTTGATATGTCAGCTTCCCATCCACGCTGTGGTTCTGGGCCTATGAATATGTTACCAAATAATAGGCCAGGGATTACAATGTATCTCTTACCATCTTTTTCTATTGTCATAATATTTCCTGGCGGCTCACCCCATCCTGTCAGGCCTGACATGTTAAGTGCAAGGAATTGGCTCTTGTATTCGTAGAATAGGCTCCATAAGCTTGTATTTGTCGGATCGTCAAGTATCTTGGTTAATGTGCTACTGATGTTTTGGATGAGTTCTGTTGCCATGGCCCCTACAGTAGGATAAGTGTTTGCATTTGATATCATCTCTTGGGTCCAACGATTTAATGTTTTGATCATCTCATCCTTTACGCGAGGATCTCCTTTTTTAATGTATTCTATGGCCGCTTTTGTCAATTCTTCGATGTAGCCTACCGGTCCTTCTATCATTTCTTTTTTGGCTATTGGATCTAGCTTGTTGAACCATGCTATATAGTCCTCGACTGGCCATAGGATAACATTTGTGTTGTTAGCAAGTCTTTCTAGTTCCCCTGGGGCCCAGTTTGCCACGTTTATGCCCCTTTCTATTAGGAGTTGGAGGAGTTCGCTTTCATTAGCTGGGATTTCACTAACATTGTATCCTTCGGCTTTAAGTCTTTTTAAAATTTCTAGTAAGGATTCTGGCACGTTTAAGTAGCTTGCACCAATGTTTTGCTTGCCGGGAGGATAATTATAGTATACTATGGCTATTTTCTTGTCTTTGTTTGGGAGAAGCTGGAGTTGAGCCCAATTATAGGCACGGTTTGCAAGCTTCTGGATCCTGTCTGGTAAAGTAACTGTTGTATCCCATTGCGCTCCCGTCTCGGGGTCGTATCCTAACTCCCCAACACCTACTGCTATGGGTTCTATTTGGCCTTGCATTTCTGGTTGTGCGCATTGCCAATAAACTGCCATCCAACTGAATCCTTCTTCTGATACTAGCCATTGACCCGGCGTCCTATAAGTAGAACTTGTTATCATCGCCCTTAAAACTGGGACATTGGCTTGTTCGAAGAATCTGTTGACTTGCGCACCCGAGACTGTTGAACCTGTAATGAATGATAAGAGGTCTATTATAGCGTTGACTTTACATGGATACCTTTTAGGGTCTGATTCATATTGTAGTACGTTTTCTGCGTCTGTAAAAAATTTTATCATAGCTGAATAAACATTTGTTGGTTGTGAAGAACTTATTTTAACAGTTTTTACTGTTTTCCCATTTTCAAGGATTGCAATTTCATATACTAGTGCCTTTGGATTGCTAGTAACTCCTAGGATAGAACTAGTGTCTGTGTAATTGCCTATGCCCTTAACTGATAGTATTTGGACTGTCTGGTTTGCTTGGCATAGACTCCTGGCAAGTTCTATTATCTCATCCTCTTTAAGGTTGATGTAGCTTGACCATGTGCCTACAGCTGGTATGACATTCATGCCCCTTGCTACAAGTGCATCGATTATTTCTTGGAAAGCGTCAGCATAAGCCACTTCCCCAGCGCTTGTTATGTAGCTGAGCACGCCGACTGTTGGCTTGTTCGGATCAAGGGGATACTTTTCAAAATATTGCTCTTTGGTGAATCTTTGACCATCACGGTATAAAAATTCCATTGATAGTGGTGATGCAATCTCTGGCGGTTCTGGATCCCATTCTTTTGGCCATAGGATCCCCTTTAGTTCTGCATACTTTTTGAGAGCCCATTTGAATTGGTTTTTAAGGTTGGTCTTTCCACTGGCTGCATAATATATTGCGCAGTCTATCCAATCATGTAACGCCTTGTTGTTTGGATATTTTTCCTTGTATGATGATAGTGCAGTTATGTCTCCATCGTGGCAGGCTCCTATAAGTGTCCCTGGGGTGTCCCAAGTGCCAATATCTTTGTCGCTCACACCATCGAAAACGTTAGTATTGTTGATTTTACTCAATTTCACGAGCGTCGGCCCACTTTCGAATACGAAGAATATCTTGTCATTTATAATTGTTGGATTTGATCTTATCACTGCTTCTAGTGAACCGTTACCTGCAAGTTGTGTGCCCCATTCTGCCAATATAATATCTGAATTGTTTACGAGTGATTTTATTTCATCCGCTGTCATGTTTTCTATCTGACTTGTTGATCTTATCTGGAATTTCACTACTGTTGTCTGCTTATTTAATTCGTCCATGAGATCATGAGCAACTTCATTGTAGCTTTTAGCGCCACTTGAGGACCCTATAACCAGTATAGTGGTTGAATTTGTATCAGCTGCCGACACTGACCCCAAAGTTATGAATAGGATTGCAAATACCAAAACTAGGAAAATACTTGCCTTTTTAATTTTTTCACCTCCCTTTCATTCTCTAAGGGAAAATAATTAATATCATCTTATAAATATATGATTATTTTATTACTGATTTTTTAATAGAATTCAAAATAGTAATAATTTATTTTTTAATATTCTACGGGTATTCTTGTAAACACGATGCATTATTCTACCTTATGAGCATGACCATAGTAGTGGCACATAGTTTGCGAAAAAAGTTAGAATCTTCAATGATCCCCGGTGAAAGCGAAGAAAACATAGTAGTTAGTGAATTTTTCGATATTCTCTAAAGCTCATGAAAAAAAAAGAATTAAGTGCTGTGATAGGAAACGTTTTGTATCTGTATCGATATCAACTAGTACTGGTTCATCATAACTAAAGGCTCCATCAACCACCTTTTTCAATTTTGATGATCTTCGGGGATTTTTATCGTGAAAACATTTTTTTAGCAGTTTTACATTTCCCCTTTAAATATTAGATTTTTTTATAATCTTCCCTTGGGCATGAGAAACCCATAGATTGCAAGCCCGCAGACATACTCAAACCCCAGTATGAGGAGCGCAGAAGGAGGGGTGAAGAGGTGGGCATAATAGAAAAGGAGGAGGATATATTGACCCTCGCCCTCCACCCGGCCGTTGCACCTAAATTCTTGAGGGTGAAATTGAGGAGGAGCCCCTGGTAAAGGAGCGACCCCCTGCAAAGTGAAGTGCCAACAGTCTTCCATGTTGAGGTTGATGGTGACGAGTTCGAGGTCAAGGTGGTTCCCACGGGCCACATAACCATTGAGGAGGCGGAATCCGAACCAGTGGATATTGAGGGTGCTGTTAAGTCCACAATATAATGCATGGTTGTGAAGCTCAAGGTCAGTGAGGGCGACCAGGTGAATGCAGGGGACGCTTTCGCTGTTGTTGAGGCCATGAAAATGGAGAACGATATCCAGACGCCCCCATGGTGGTATTGTTGAGAAGATATACACCGCTGAGGGTGAAAGGGTTGAAGCTGGCGACGTAATCATGGTCATAAAATAAATTTTTTAAAAAGTTTCTTATCATTCCCCCTGTAATCACCGGCACATCAAGGCTCAGCTGCGAACCGGATCGCTGAATGACGTGACCATGAAACATGAGCCCCTCAGTGCAGCGTCCCTATCAGTGTATATCATTCTATCAGCAGACCCTCGCATCCTTTGAAAGAGGCCTTTTTTTGCTATTTCTTTCACTGCCTCATATTCCTGGTCCGCCATTGCATGATCCTGGCCCTTTTCAGCTGTCATGTTATCACTGTTCTATGAATCTAGAGGAAGTCATGAGCGAAGTATTTCTTCTTGACTGGTGCTCTGTTTAATGAAAAATTGCCCACGAACACGTTCCAGAGAAGTTTAGCAGATTCTTTTCTATCCAAATTTAACAGGCAGACCAGACAATTAAGTGTATCTGCGGAATACTTACAAGGATCAAGATCATGTTTGATATGAACAGCCCGATGTCTCCTGGTTTCAGAACTTTCCTCTTAAAATCACGTATGAAAATGAATGTAAGGCCAAGGAAACACCCAAGACCCAGAGTTAAAAAACCTCGATCTTGAAGGACTAACCTGCCACGAGAAAGATTATAGCGGCTGTCCCAGCATTAGAAACAGAGTTCCATGACTTCCCCTTTTCCAGTCCAACTATAACCTATCCCATCAAACAAGCCCAACAGAACCTCATACCAGTGCGGGGCCAGCCCACACGATACCTGAACTTCTTTCTATGCACAGCCTTACCCTTGATGTTCTGCATTTCCTCTCTGCTTAGGGTTTTGTTTTCAGCGCTGCTTTGAGTTGCGCTGTCCACGGCTGGGTTATTATCTGTATCTGTCTGGTTTTTTGTCCTGGTCGTGTTATGGTTGATTACAAGGGCGTAGCCTGTGTACATCTCCCGGGAGTCCTGGAGGGTTAATTTTATGTTCCCTGCAGTTGGATCTGCGAATTTAATCGCGTCACTGGTTATCTCCCCTATTATGGTGTAGTGTCCCACACCATCAACCATGGTGTACACAATCATGTTCTCCTTGAGTTCAGATATACCAAGTTTCATACTGACCGCATTCACTCCCTTGGCCTTGGCGGCTTCCAAGAGGCCCTGCATGGTTGTCCCGTCCTCGGTTGTGCCTGCAAGTTCTGCTAGTTCATCCTCTGTAGTGCTTATTCCAAGTTTTTGGAAGACGGTGGCGAGTGCTGCGGGTCCGCAGGTATAATTCCTGGTCTGGAGGATGACGCCCTCAGAATCCACTGTGGCATCATCAGGTGCACCTACATCACCATCCTGGACTTCAACGACTGTGGAGTTGTCTGTACAGGCAGCAGCATCCACTGTGAAGTTTTCTGCGGCGCCTGCAGCTGTCATAAGTCACATGAAAATAGTTGTCAAGAAAGTATTCATAACCGCTGTGGACGCATTCATATAATATGATATAAATACTCCATATAAATTGAGGGGTGTGTTAATCATCATCTATGGAAACTTATAAGAATGGAGTTGATAGGTATGAAACAGTTTCTTATAACGCCTAGTGCTGGTAAACGGCTCATAGCCCGTGGCATGCGCAAACATCCTGATATAAAACGGGTATTGGATGATGGGATCCTTGCAATAATCGCCGGTACAACTAATAGCTACATAGCAGAAGAAATATGTAAATCTCTTGGTGAAAATGATTTTAGACTTGATGGGTTCTTCCGTGGCATAACTCTACCGCCCTCATTCAAACATGAAAGAATCGAAAAATTGCGTGAAAGTTTCCCAGGAGATGTTATCATAAGGGATGGGCGATGGGAACTTGGCAAGACAATATTCGATATCTTAGACGAGCTTGGGAAAAATGACGTTATACTTAAAGGTGCTAATGCGCTCAACATTAAAAAAAGAAAAGCAGCTGTTTATATAGGGCACCCGGAGGGTGGAACCATCGTAGCATCCCTCCAAGCAGTGGTTGGGCGCCGCACCAAACTCATAATACCCATAGGCCTTGAAAAAAGAGTTCCAGGAGACCTTGATAAGATCGCGGCCAAGCTTAATTCGCTAGAAGCTGAAGGACCCCGCATGCTGCCCGTTGTTGGAGAAGTATTCACAGAGATAGAGGCTATAAAAATTTTAAGTGGTGCCAACGCAGAATTGGTCGCGGCAGGGGGTGTTTCAGGCGCTGAAGGTGGTGTTTGGCTGCTCGTAACTGGTTCGAAAGAAGAAATGCAAAAAGCAGAAAAGATCATAGACTCCGTATCCAGGGAACCGCCATACGTCTTATGATTTCAACCTTTTTCGCGTTTTTAAGTAGCACTACTCTTTTTGAAAGAAACTAAAAAAAAAACGATGGGGGACAATTACTTCAAGAGGGTGATGGGAAGAAAACCTTGAAAATGAACCGATGCGAGACATGGTCTAGTTCATAAATTAAGCCATGAATTTGATTCAGATTGGGGATAGATACAAAAAGCGTTAATATGTATTCTATTCTTGAGTTTTTCAGCTTTGATGATCTTCAGGACCTCTTTTTTATCATGGAAGCATTTTCAACGGCTTTTACATCATCTTTGAATATTAGATCTCTTATAATTTTTTGCTGTTTCCTTAGGCGGGAAAACTCCATACTTTAGGATGAGGTATTCTGAAAAATTCATCGGGAATATCTATCATAATGGGCTTCATCCACGAAATAAACATTTTGTTTGCCCAGTGGGTGAAATTCTGTGATCTATGAAGACATTAATGACATCTAATAAATTCTTGAAGATATGCTGTTTCATCGGCCGAAATATAGAATATTCTATCCTGTTCGACTCCTTCTCCTAGCAGATATTCATACTGTCGTCACTTACTGCCTTTTCTATTCCTTTTTCTAAGTTCAACTCCTTTTCCTAGCAGATATTCATATAGTTTGGAGTAGTATGGTTGTTTTTCCAACACCCCGTAGGCCGGGCATTATAATCAATCTATTCAGTTTGCCCCAGCCGAAAAATTGTCTAAATGTTCCTGATCCTAAAATGGCCACCCCCCATATTTTAAGGGGGTCTTCCATTTCTTTCAGTATAAGTTCTCGCCAATCTATGAGTATTATGTAAGTTTCCAACCACATATTCTATAAGGTCCAACAACACTACATCTCTATTGTAAATAAATGTATGAAACTTTAAATGGGATGTTATCAGAAGGATGAGCTCATGCCTAAACCAGACCCTCCACACACCATAAGGTTTCATTAAATTATAAACGCCTCCTAGTAGACGAGAGAAAAACTATAGAATATTCTTTCACACTAGATAATCAAAATCTCAGCCTATATAAGAATTAAAAAATAATAAATCTAATCAAATTCCCCTGTGATAGTTATGCTAGAGGAAAAAAGGGAGGAATATATTAGACTCTTGGAAAAGTCTGTTGAAAAAATTGTTAAAAGTCTTTCTGGTAAAGTGGAAAAAGTAAGTATCTTCGGATCCTACAATAAAAGACAACCCGATCTTTTCACAGACCTAGATATACTTATAATAATGAAAACCGAAAAACCTTTCCTGAAAAGGTTAAAAGAGATCTATTCTCTATTATCTCTACCAGTTGATGCAGACATCCTATGTTACACACCAGAAGAATTCGAAAAAATAAAAAGGAGAAGATTTTTCAAAAAGATATTAGAGGATGAGGTCGTATTATATGAGAAGAGAAGCGATCGAGGAAGGGAAAAGATGGCTTGAACAGGCAAAAGAGGATCTAAAATGGACAAAGGATTTGGCTGAAAGGGGAGGCTATCACATAGCATGCTTCTTAGCCCAACAAGTAGGAGAAAAGGCTTTAAAGGCTTTTTTATACGCGCAAGGCGAGGAGATAGTGGTTGGACATTCAATTGAAAGATTATGCAACCTAGCATCAAAATTCGACAATAAATTCTCAAAGAAAATCAAAAGATGGGCCATACTCGACGGTTACTATGTACCGACAAGATATCCGAACACCATACCAGACAGTATCCCTGCAAGAATCTACACAAAAGATGCTGCGAAAGAAGCTGCAAACCTAGCAAATGAAATCGTCGAACTCGTCGAAAAAAAACTGAAAATAACAGATTAACCCATAAAAGAAGAGCACCAAGCCATAAAAAATGGGGAAATTAAATTTTCTCGCATCCTGCTAAAAAGTATCCTACCCCTTGAAGGTGATATTAGGATGATGACCCCCCATGATCGCGTATACATGAAGTCCTCCTGTTGCTGATGTCCCCCTAGCCTTGCCAACCTCATAAATTTTCCTTGATTTTTGGTTCCGGGCCGGTAGCTGCTGTTCCAACATTTCTCCCTGTGGTTTCTCTCATTTCCGGAATTGCACCTACTTGACTTCCGATTCCTATGGCGCATGTTACTGCGAATACAACGTTCATCATGGTTCCATAAAGTTTCGCTTTAACTGCCCTACAAGGTCTGGGTTTATGAATTATCCTCACTTGTTACATTATCAGCGGCGGATACTCTCCCACCTATAAGATCAAGGTCAAGATTAAAAAAATCAATTGGCTTCCCCACTCACCCCAAATTAGAAACTAAAAAATCATAATATATTCCTCCAAGGCATTCAAAAAATCGAGTAATACCATTTCAAGCAGGATAATCGTCAAACCTTCGAAGAGGATCAAAATAATATCTCTATCTGAAACAAACCATGTCCCCCCCAAAAAAATGTGCTGAGAGTAGTGTTTGGCTGCTTGTAACCGGTTCGAAATACAAAAAGCAGAGAAAATCATAGATTCAATGTCCCAAAGAACTACCATAACTTCTCACAAAATCTTTGAAAGCCTGAAGAAGTTCTAGAACGCTCTATTGGCATGAAATTCGCAAGAACAGAGCCCTATTAAATACTTAGCGTTTTATATATCTTTTATGTGCTGCCAAAACGAAAAAGGTTTTATTTAGAACCTAGAAAAATTATCAACTGCGACAATGAATCAACTTCCAATTAGAGAAAAACCATGGGTTGGCAGAAACCATACATTAACTAGCTATTTGAATCCCTATATAAAGAGTACTTGAAATGGAACTAAATGCTGAAAACACAAAATACATGATGAGAGAATATTAAAGGCATCCCCCAATCGTGAAAAAACCATAAAGGAAAAGCATTATTTACTATGACTTTATGCATATCTTGTGTTTTTTGTTTTTATATGGGCGAAGAAAAGAAGAACACACAAAAGCCTATGGAGAGGCAAAAGTAGACATATGCAAGTTTCAAAGTAACGAAACTGGTCCTAAATTCGCCTTCATACTTGGAGTTCACCCTCCCTATGAATGGGAAGCCCATAACGCATTTTAGGGGGAAAATCGATATTTACCGGATCCACGTATCCGAAAAATATGCTAAAAACTGGAGCAAGGGGAAGGAATTTTGGGAACACGGCCACTAATAAAAATATATAGTACCCATGATACAAAAGTGGAGGATATGATGCCGTTTTTGATATACATAGTGCTTGGGAGGAGTGGCCATTCATTGGAAGGCCAAAATGGTTCAATTGTATCCTTCAACAAAAGAGGGAAAATCCCTCTCCTAGAATATCACAAAGAATTGGATAGAGATAATGGGAAACTGTTCACAAGGTAAAGAACATGTCAGGCTACTGGGGTTGAAACATCGCTTGCCAAGAAGATACCAATACTAATATTAGAATATGGATGGTGCGAACCAGAAAAATAATGACTCAAATACAAGAATATAAATTTAAATGCAACCACCCCCCTGGAGAATATGAAGGCAAAATAAATCATGCGCTAGATGATTTCATGGAAAAAAACCGGAACAATTCCCACTTGTCCAAGAATTCTCTCCTTATTTAACAGAAGATAACAGGTAAAACCGAAAAACAATCCATTTCAAAGCAATTACAAATTTTAAGGATTCAGATTCAAATAAACAGGTCGCTGTTATATACTAAAAAATCCGATTTAAAATTATAATTGATTTCGATGAGTCCCAAAAAAAAGAGGATATAAGCTGAAAACTAGGAGGTGCGAAGAACTGGACAAAAAATACTTATCAATAATATTAATAGCTATTACAATAACTATGATTAGTTATTTCACCTACACCGAATATAGAATGCTACAAATGGATAAATACATGGCACAAGTTTGTGAAATCAATGAAGAAAAAGGTGAGATAATTGATGAAACCGACGAGCTCATCATCAAAGGAGAAATAGACCAGGCCCTAGCCAATGCAGATAAAATAATCGAAAAACAAGAAGAGATGATCTCATTCGAAGAAAAAGCATATGAATATGCTGATGGGCCATACAAGGAACTAGTAGGATCATATTTAAAAGCAGATCGCCTATACCTAGAATCATATAGATCATGGAAAAATGGACTAGAATATATGAAAAAAGGTGATTACTTTCTCGCAACCGAAACTTTGGAAAAAGAAGAAAAGTTATCAACAAAAGGAGCGATCATCTATAATGAAATCCACAACTTCCTATCAAAAAATCCAGAAATCAAAAAACATATAAACAAATACTGGTAACCCACGGGGACTGACCCCTACACATATCCACAAGTTTTAATGTTTGCATAAAACTATGGTCTTATTACATATCATAATAATGTTAACTGGAAAAAATAAATAAAAACATAACTCTGTAGAAAGCATACAAATTTTGGCTTTGTAATCATGTTTTTATTATTTTGATGTGGTTTTTATGCGCTGTAAGATGATAGCAGGTTCTTGAGCATGTATTTCCCTGCATATCTGCTGTTTACTTCTAGAATAATATTTTTATCGTCTAGTATTCTCTTCATCACTGATATTGATTATTTCCACGATGTTTCTTCGGTTGTAATGGTTTGCTGAAAAGATCCAACCCCTTGCAGGCCGATATTTACCATTCTTTACATTTTTTTCGACTGGTATCATGCTGGTTGCCATCCAATACCATGTCCATACAGAAACTCAATAGCTTACATTTCCCCTGTTTTCTTGACAGTGGGGCATCTTATCATTTGAATTGTGTCTATGGGGTCCTTGGAAATACATTGAGCGATTATACCTGTTTTCGTGTGTCCACGACAGGCTTTGGTGTAAACTCTTCTTCCATCCTTTTATTCTGTGATCTGGCTTTGTGGGGTGTAGTATAGGTTTGCATAGCTACTTGAATGCTCTGTTCCATCAATAGTTATTGAAGGATCCTTTATGTTGAATAAAGGACATTTAAGTCGAGCATTTTGTCCAAGGTCTAGTATCCGGTGCGTTTAAATGAATTTTTGTATTGTAGCACGCCATTCAAGCCTGAGTATCTTAGAATATGATGTGAATCCAATGGCATCTGAATTTCTAATCGCGTCTTTTAAGGCCATAAGTTGGCTTTTGAGTGTATTTAAGCCTTGGATTTGATGATTAAGCTTGTGAAGCTTTTTTAACCATTTTAAATGTGATACTTGTAAAGCTTATTAACCTTGTTTTCACTATATTTTACTCTGGAGGATCCAACTTTTTACTAGGTTAGAGTTTAATAATCAAAAAAAAGGTTTGTGCGGGGTAATGGAAAAGTGTTTTGGAAGACTTGTGGAATTTTTTTTGAAAAGAAGGATAAGGTGAATTTAGCCTATCTTTTCGGCTCCACTCAAGGGGATAAAGGGAAATTGGGCGATTTTGACCTGGGAGTTCTACTAGACGAACCCCTTGGAAAATATGAGAGGTCCCAATTTCAATTGAAATTGTTTATATGATCTTGCATCTATACTTAAAACAGATAAAATTGATTTGATCATCATGAATGATACGACACTCTCCTTAAATTATAATAAAAGATGGAATACTCTTAAAAGATGATGAGGAAAAAAGGATAAACTTTGAGAAAAATATCATCTCAGAATATTTGGATAGGAAGTATTATATTGACAGGCATGCGAGAATAGCCATTATAGGGATAGCCCGCCAGGGATTAATATGAAAAATGAAATCTCATCAAAATTAGAAAGATTAAGAGAATACCTAAAAATATTAAAGGGTTATCAACCCACAGCCTAAAAGATTTAAAAAATGACATCACATTAAAAGGAGCAGGATTTCGTGGATAAATTCGCCCCAGCCACAAGTTTCAGGAACATACTAGTCCATATGTACGCAGAAAATAGACATTGAAAAGGTCTATAAATACCTACAAAACAACCTAGATAACAATTTTGCAAAGTTCATCGCAGAATACCTTAAAAAATCATAAACCCAAGGCGTGGCCGCTTTCTTACTATATTTTCCCCACATTTTCGGCCCGTTAACTGTGTAATTTCGTTATTCAGGGTTAAACAAAGTTTCTTGTTGTGAGAGAGGAAAATTTATATACTTTTGGGTGGTGTTTCTTTTTGAGTTTCAAGCTTCTGAGTCTGCTATTCACCAGCCTTGGAAGATCTTACATGTTAAGGTGTGGGCTGGGTGATGGAGTTAACTCTTAAAAATCTTTTGGGTTTATCTAATATGTGGTGAACTTGCATCTACAAGAATGAAATCTCATATTTTTTAGCCATAGGCTGAATGTGGCTGTATGATCTCTCTACTTTAGGGTGCTCCAAGTTTTTCTGCCAAAGACTCTGCTAACACCTACGTAAATTTCTTGGGGGAGATAGAGATACCACCATATACAGGTTAGACTTCTTATTTTAGTAGGATTTGACATGAATGATACATTACTTAACATGAATTTAAAGTAAATATGATGTTGATGCTGACAATGCACTATTTCCCGCATTGGATCGTTCCATACTCTAAAGGTACTTACACTCCAGCACCCCACCGAGAAACCCGTTTCTTGGGGGAGTGAATATCACTTAAAACTCTTTCTATTGGAATTTTCGATAGGTAGTGGGGCCATTCCAATAGGAGTGCTTAAAGGTAATCCCTGTAAATATTTGTTCATGGTTTGGGGTTTTCAGCGTAATATTTTAGAGGTTGGGGAGTTTTCACCTGCTAAGCACGCTTAAAAATAAGAAAATAACATAGATAATTATTAACAACAGGGCTTTTTGGCGTGTTATACCACTCTTACTCCTTAAAAACATTATAAAAATGAAAATCAGTAATATTAAAAAGACTGAGACGATCTGAAAATTTTTAAGATCAGTGACTAGGATTGGTCTCATAACTGATACCACGCCTAGGATCAGGGTAGAGTTGACTATTGTACTTCCCATTAGGTCGCCTATTGCCAGAGCCTTGTAGCCATGGAGTATTGAGATGGTTTCAAATACAAGCTCTGGTAGGGATGTGCCAAAAGAAATCAATATTATACTTATAAATAAAACTGGAACCCCTATTTCAAGGGCGATCAATACAGCATAATGAACCAAATATCTAGAACTTATCAAAAGAACTGTTAAGCCAGCTGCAAACAAGATTAAAGATAATAAAAATTCTCCCTCACCTACTTCTTCCTCTTCTTCAAAGCCCCTTTGCCTATAAACCAACAAGAAATAGCCAATGAATATAACAATCAGGAATAGACCATCAAAACGGGACAATACACCATCCAAAGTCAAGAAGATAGGTAGAAGGGCTATGAAAAAAGGGTAAACAAACCACTCTCCGATTTTATCACCCTCAAAACTAACCCCTCCTGCAATTAGCACTGCAGTACCTATAATTAGGGATAGATTAACAACATTAGAACCCAAGACGTTTCCCAGGGAAACTTCGGGCACGCCCTCCATAACAGAGCTTATACCCACCACCAATTCAGGTATGCCTGTTGCAACAGCCATTATAATAAAACCGGCAGCGAAATGGCCCAATCTAAGATAAGAGGATATCTTAGAAATGGATCTTGTGGTTACTATGCCACTTACAATAAGTACAATCAAAAGCGCAGTGAAAATTAGATAATGGTACATGTCACCTTGTATATTAACTATTAATATTTATAGATCACATGAGAGGGTATTGGAGGATCATCAAATTTTTTTCTCTTCTCCGTGAGTTTCAAGATAGTTCATAATTTTTTTGTTCTTGGCTCATTAAGGTTTTCTTGGCGAGGTTGATGATCTTTGGGATTGCATTCTTTTTGAGAATATTTCATTCTAAATCCATCAGGAGGCAGTATAGTTCCTCCTCGACGTTCCTTTTTTTCTTTTTTGCTTTTTTGGGGGATTTTTTTATCTTTACGGGTTCCACTTCGGGGAAACTGCCATACTCGAGTTTGAATTTTAAAATTTCCACAGTCTCCCTTTTCCTCTTCTTGGTCAAAGCCAACCACCCTACATGTTTTATCTGTTTTTCTTTTTTATACATTTTTTCCTAAGAAGCTTGTGATCATGAATGTAGCCTTTTTTCATGATAATCGCTTGGCTAAGCCTATGAGAATAAAAATATAATAGGATCGTGCAGGTAAAAATTAAACTTGCACCCAAAAAAAGGATTTACATGGGATTGGTGATGTTATGGAAGTTATAGCTCATAGGGGAGCATCTTATTTCGAACCTGAGAATACTTTAAGATCTTTTAGAAGGGCTGTGGAGATGGGAGCTGACAGAGTCGAGGTTGATGTTCGGCTCAGCAAAGACAATGAACTTGTCATAATCCACGATCCGAGGGTGGATAGGACAACAAATGG
>LDZQ01001467.1_pt1 | contig 23958 bp, 21 predicted proteins | sample 615361 | NCBI WGS metagenome assembly LDZQ01 (sample SAMN03408297, study PRJNA278302) | terrestrial metagenome | isolation source: oil reservoir sample I2 | place: USA: Alaska, North Slope, Ivishak formation | collected 2013 | reverse complement strand
TTCGATCTCTTTTTATTGCGGGCAAGTTTGTAAGTTTCAGGTGCAATATATGCCTTCCCTGCTTTAGGCCACTTTTTTATGTATCTAGCAATTCTATTATATGCATTATAAACAGGTTTTGAGTATAATTCATATAAGGGAGCACAGATATAGATACGATTTTGATATACTGTATTTTCTTCGTGGGTGGATAGCCCAAACTCTATGACGGGTGATACATGAGGCAATATATATGATTCAGAAGGGTCAATCGTAGGTTTATAAAACACCTCTACTACAGGAATATCTTTGGGAACTAAATATATAGTACCTCCCTCTGCATCTTTAAACTGTACAGGAGGTACAGCTTTCAGGTCTCCCAGGTCATATTCATCAGTGGGGACAAAAGGGGGAAGAGCTAACAAGCCTGTATCCTGTGTAAATTGTAACAAGGCGTTCAGTTCTTTATCTATTGCATAAAAATAAACCGCTCTTCCCATGCTTATAGTCCTTCCTCTAATCAAGAATTTTTTAATTTTTAGATAGCTAAATAAACTTTAGATATCCTTTTAGCTCAGATTGAGTAAGGGCGCTTTTTTAAAAGCGCCCTTGTAAGTATAAGCAGGTTATTTTAATAGACCTGAACTTCTCCAGAAGTAGACTTTCTTTCCGGAGTTTGGTTTAGCAGTCTTTGTTGTTGTTCTAGTTTTTGCATGTCTCTTATCTTTTTGTTTATCCTTACCTTGGCTTCTATATACATGTCCTTGGAATTGGCCTTAATGGCCTTTAAATAATAGTTCCTGGCTTGAATAAGGCTGTTTAGATCCCCTCTGGCTTCATAAGCTACTCCCATATTATAGAGGGCAGGCCCGGAGTAAGGATCTTTTTCTAGGGCCATTTGCCACATTTCCATGGCTCCTTCCCAGTCTCCTTTTTTGGCCAGTTTAACTCCCTTACTTACATCACTGGAGCCGCCTGTATCCAGGGCTACTTCCATGGTGTATTTGGTGGGAGCAATTTTGGCTACCAGGCGTGTAGCAACCTTTTCAGCTAGGCTGCTTAGAGTTTCCTCTGGCGTGGGTAGGTCTTCTATGGTTTTGGCTCCAAAGAGGCAGCTTAAGAAATCATTTCCTTCTTTGCCTCCATATTTTTGTTTGAAGCTTTCGGTAACCTGTTTGGTGGCCAGGATTTTTCTGGTTTTTAAGTCAAACACCTTAATGGAAGCAGTAAGAGAGGCAGTGCGTACAATGTAAGGGACAGGTTTTAAGACTGTACGCATAATCTCTTCTTCTACCCATTCATTTTTACCCGTAAAGATATTTTTTCTTTTTACCTTGCGATACTGGCCTGTTCCTTCCTGCATTTTGACCTGGTCTGCTCCTCTTATATCTTTAATTTGATGAATCACCTGCCCGGCAATGGCTGCATCTGCCTTAATTCCTGCAAATTCAGGCATAAATCTGGGGTCGTCCATTTGTTCCCACTGAATTTTATCCAGAGCTTCATTGTAACGAAGGTCTTGCAGGGTAAAGTGTTTAACATCATCTAATTTGGAATAAAATTCATCCCTTACCAGATCTCCATATTGCCCTCTAAAAGGCAATATGGCCAGTGTCCTTACTCCGGGCATACTGACTTCAGCTGGTTTTATGGCCGTGAGTTTCATCTTAGGTGCACAGGAAAAGACAAGAGTACTTAAAAGTAAGCCCAAAAGTATGGTTAATCCTTTTTGCATTTTAAAACCCCTTTTTAGGTTATTGTAAGTTTACTTCTCCAAAAAAGGATTGTTGGTCCCTGCTTTAAAGAAGAGGAAACGATTACCTTTGGCCTGTTGAGTTTCAAAGGCAATGCCTCTTTGTTGCATAGTTTGGTAGAGTTGGCGCTGGAAATCGAATTTTTTGCCTTGATAATTGACATCTACCTGGAAATTACCCGGGGATTGTTGACGTACATTGATATCTTTAACCCCTGGGATATTTTGTAAAATGTCATAAATGGTATAGGTCTCTCCTTCACTAAAGTTTCTAAACCAGATATCAAAACGAGCTCCACCGTGTACCTGGCGTTCAAAATAGGCTAAAACATCGCCCACCAGGGCTTCAGCAACAGCCTTTCCTACCTTATCTGCTGCTTGGGCTGCCATCATGTCTTCATAATAGTTGCCAGCCATTTTTGCTGTTCGTACATAAACATCTCCATGTTTTTGGGCAATAAGATCAGCAGTTGCTGGAGCTACTGCTCTTAAATCTATTTCTACCATTACGCCACCAAAATACTTACTCTGTCCACCTTGCTTTACTCCCACATGTACATCATAGACCAAGAGCAAGTCTGCTCTATACTTGAGGGCCAGAGCAGAAAGGTCGTCCATGTCTATATCAATGCGTCCAGCTTGTTCGATTTCATTATAAACATTATCTACAAACATGCGGTCTAAGACCACAAAGCCTTTGCGGGCAAAGACTCCGTTGATAGCCTGCTCAGCTGCTACTACTGCCCTGGAATGTCTATAGGCACTAGATTTGGTTTGAGGTAGATAAATAGCCATGAATCTAGGATTACCCACTTGTTGTTTTAAGATTCCAATAGCCCTGAGGTCGTTTTTTATACTTTCGGTAGAAACGCTGGCTTTAATGGTTACATTATACATTTGCCCATCAGGACTTAAGCCTTCAGAAAGGATTTGATAGTTGGTTACATAACCAGAGGCCTGGGAATAGATTTTATCGGAGATTAATTGATAGTTTTGCACCATGGTATTGGAATCAATAAGCGTACCCACTCCTTGCTCTACAGCATTGCGCAGGGCCTGACTTAAGGCTTGATTCCTGGCTTGAGCTTGATTGCCTAATAGCGGGGCCATGCCAGTGGTAATTACTTCTTTGGCTGCACTACTTGAGTTGGGGATAAAAAGTAATAATCCTAGACTAATAAGCGATAAAAAGATAAAAAATTTTCTCCTCATAACCCTTTCTCCTTTTTATAATTTTTAGTTTATTTTTTTTAGCTAAAAAATATCTTTTTGGCAATTGATTTTATTTTTAAATTTTATCCTCTTCTTTTTTTCTTTTAGGTAGTAGAGTATTAAATCAGGTTTTTAAAGTCCTTACTTTAAATTTTAGAAGCTGAGTTGGTTTTTGCAAAAAGTAGTAAATTCTAAAAGACAGCAAGAAAAGCTTGGCACTTTCAGATATTTTGGGTAAATTTTTCTCTTATAGTTTAAGAGCCTAAAAGGAGGTCTTTAGGGTGAGAATCAAGATAGGTGTATTGGGTGGAGGTAGTTGGGGTACTACTTTAGCCAATATGTTAGCTGAAAAACAAGATCTGGAAGTTGAACTCTGGGTGCGGGAGCCAGATCTGGTAGACGAGATAAAAGAGAAAAGGGAAAATAGCTGGTATTTACCAGGAATAAGGCTTAATGATAATTTAAAGGTGAGTAGTGATTTAAAAGAAGTGGTCAGATATAAAGATTATTACCTGGTAGTGGTACCTACACAGTTTATCAGGCAGACTTTAACCCAGGTAAAAGACCTTTTTCCCATGTCTCCCACAATTATTTGCGCCAGTAAGGGAATAGAAATTGCCAGTTTAAGCCCTTTATCTAAAGTGATTGAAGAAAGCCTGGCTGAAAAAAAGCCTGTATATGCCATTTTGTCAGGTCCTTCTTTTGCCAAAGAAGTAAGTTTAAAACTACCCACTGCAGTTAGCTTGGGTTGCGCTAATGAGCAGATAGGCAAAAGAATTCAACGCATTTTTTCCAATAACTATTTTAGGGTCTATTATAATTCTGATTACTTGGGAGTGGAATTGGGAGGAGCTTTAAAAAATGTGATGGCCTTGGCTGCGGGGATTGCTGATGGCCTTGGTTTTGGTCATGATGCTAGAGCTGCCCTGATTACCAGAGGATTAGCTGAGATGAGCAGGTTGGGAGTAGCGCTGGGAGCCAGGGAAAGGACTTTTATGGGGCTTTCTGGTATGGGGGATCTGGTCTTAACCTGTACTGGGGATTTAAGCCGCAATCGTCAGGTGGGCTTGCGTTTGGGAAAGGGAGAAAAGTTAAAGGAGATTATTGATTCCATGCGCATGGTGGCAGAAGGGGTAAAAACCACAGAAGCAGTGTATAAGCTGGCCCAGAAAATTGGCGTGGATTTGCCCATTACCTCTCAGGTGTATGCCATCTTATATGAAGGAAAGGATCCCAGGGAAGCAGTATCTAAGTTGATGCAACGGGAATTAAAGGAAGAATAGATGGGTTTCTGGAACTTCTGGCAACATCTGCCTTCTTTGGTCAGGCCTGAAATATTTCGGATTGGCAACTTTCCCCTGCGTTATTATAGCTTGATGTATGTAGTTGCCTTTTCCCTGATTTATTTTTTGGTGCGCTGGCGTTTGCAAAAAAAGGAAGTGGATTTGCCTCTTAATCTGGTGGATGATTTTTTTACCTGGGCCATTTTGGGCGCTATTCTGGGTGGTCGACTGGGCTATGTGCTTTTTTATGATTTTCCTTACTTTAGCAAGCATCCAGCCCAGATTTTTTTACCCTTTGTTTGGGAAAAGGGACACTTTATTTATACCGGCATTTCCGGGATGTCTTATCATGGTGGATTACTAGGTCTTATCCTGGTTACTTTATTTTTTTGTAAAAAGAAAAGGGTTTCTTTTTTAAAACTAAGTGATCTTTTTGTCCCGGCTGTGCCCCTGGGATATACTTTTGGGCGCCTGGGCAATTTTTTCAATGGCGAGCTTTATGGTCGTCCTACAAGTGTAAAGTGGGGCATGTATTTTCCTGCAGATCCCCTGGTGTTGCGCCACCCTTCGCAACTGTACGAAGCCCTGGGAGAAGGTGTTTTTTTGTTTCTTCTTCTCTGGTGGCTTAGAAAGAAACCTTTTCCTGCAGGTACACTGCTTGGTTTTTATCTTTTGGGGTATGGAGGGGTAAGGTTTGTTATTGAGTTTTTTAGAGAGCCAGATCCTCAACTGGGTTTGGTCTGGGGACCTTTTTCTTTAGGTCAGGTTTTTTGTCTGGGTATGGTGGGAATGGGGCTGGGTTTAAGTATTTATCTTTTACGCAGGAAAAATGTTTAAGAGAATTGTTGGCAAATTACTTTCCCTAATTTTGACTTTTTTGGGTATTACAGTGATAAGTTTTTGGGTAATACACCTGACTCCTGGCTCACCTACAGATTTACAGACCACTTTAAACCCTAAGGCAGATTCTCTGGCCAAAGAAAGACTAACCAAGCTTTATGGCCTGGATAAGCCTTTAGGAGTACAGTATCTTAACTGGCTTAAAAGGATTGTACGCCTGGATTTTGGCAATTCTTTAAGTGGAGATCATCGTCCAGTCTGGGAAAAGATAAAGGAAAGGTTGCCTGTAACCCTGGCTCTAAACTCCATTTCCCTTTTTTTGATTTTTCTTTTGGCTCTACCCATAGGGATTTTTTCAGCTGTTTATCCTGATAGCTGGTTTGATAAGAGTATGACGGTATTTGTCTTCCTGGGATTTTCCATTCCTGGCTTTTGGCTGGCGTTGCTTTTGATGTTGTGGTTGGGAATTTATTGGCCCATTTTCCCCATTTCTGGCCTTACCTCTCTTAACTTTGAACAGATGAGCTTTAGTGCTAAACTTTTAGATCTGGCCAGGCACCTGGCCTTGCCGGTGTTTATCTTTGTTTTTACTGGCCTGGCTGGTCTATCCAGGTATATGCGAGCCAGTTTGCTGGAGATTTTGGGGCAGGATTTTATTTTACTGGCCAGGGCTAAGGGGCTTTCCTACTGGCAGGTGGTTTTTAAACACGGTTTAAAAAATGCCCTTTTACCCGTGGTAACCCTTTTGGGCCTTTCTATCCCTGGGCTTATTGGAGGAAGTGTAATTATTGAATCCATTTTTGCCCTGCCTGGTTTGGGACAGCTTTTTTATCAGGCAGTAATGGCCAGGGACTATCCTCTTATTTTGGGAAACCTGGTTTTGGGTGCTTTGCTTACCTTACTGGGAAATTTGCTGGCTGATATCGGTTATATGTTGGTAGACCCGCGGACTAGAAGGTAAGAGATGAAAAGGACCAAAATTTTTCTTTTTCTGGGGCTTATTCTGGTTTTGTTCTCTACAGTTCTGGCCCTGTTTGCGCCTTACTTAGCCCCCTATGACCCTTTTCAAATCAATGTAGACCAGTTATTGCAACCGCCGTCCTGGGAGCACCTTCTGGGTACAGATGCTCTGGGCAGGGATGTGTTTTCTCGCCTGGTTTATGGGGCCAGGGTGTCCTTGTGGGTGGGTTTTGTGGCTGTGGGTATTTCTGTGGGTATTGGCGTTGTTTTGGGACTTTTAGCTGGTTATTTGGGCGGATGGGTAGATGAAATAATTATGCGCTTTGTGGATATAATGCTTTGTTTTCCTTCTTTTTTTCTTATTTTAGCGGTGATTGCCTTTTTAGAACCCAGTCTGTTCAATATTATGGTGGTCATAGGCCTTACTTCCTGGATGGGAGTGGCCAGACTCATGCGGGCAGAAACCCTTAGTTTAAGGAAAAGGGAGTTTGTCCTGGCTGCTTATTTAAATGGAGCTTCCTTGCTCCGAATTTTATTCGTCCATATTTTCCCCAACGGCATTGCCCCTATTTTAGTATCTGCTACCCTGGGCGTGGCCTCAGCTATTTTAGTGGAAGCAGGTCTGAGTTTTTTGGGAATTGGAGTTCAACCCCCTATACCCAGCTGGGGCAATATGCTTATGGAAGGAAAGGGAGTTTTGGAAATTGCGCCCTGGCTTTCTATTTTTCCCGGACTTATGATTTTACTTACTGTCCTTGGGTATAATCTTTTGGGTGAGGCCCTGAGGGATATTTTAGACCCTAGAAAAAAAGAAAATAAATGAGAATTCTAACTATCAATTCCACTCTTGCGCCCTATTTCCCGGATACTTGCCAGGTAAAGAACTTAGATTTGTCTGGTGGCATTGTGGATTTGAGCAAAATAAGAGAAGTTAAGGAGTTTAATCCTGATTTAATTTTTCAACAGGAAAACTTAGGCCCCAGAACCCTATTGCTTGGATTTAGTGAATTTCATTGTAAAAAAGTTTTTTGGTCCATTGATACCCATTTAAACTTTTTTTGGCATAAAATTTACGGCAAAAATTTTGACCTCTTATTAACTACCCAGCCTTCCTTTGTATCCCTTTTTAAGAAAGAAAATATTAGCAGTGATTGTTTGATGTGGTATGGCTTACCTCTTAACTGGAATGCCTGGGAAAGTAGAAAATATAGTATTGGTTTTGCAGGAAGAGTAAATGAGTATCGTACCCTGCGTAAGGCCTTGGTGGATTTTTTAAAAAAAGAATTTAGTTCTCATTTTGTACATCAGGAACTTCCCTTTACGCAAATGCTAAATTTTTACCAGCAGACTAAAATAGTGGTTAATGAAGCCATAGCTGGAGAGATAAACTTTAGAACCTTTGAAGCCCTTTCCTGTGGATGCTTGTTGTTTTCACCAGGTTTAAAGGAAGATTTAAGAGAGTTTTTTGAACCTGAAAAAGAATATTATGTAGAATATAGAGATGGGTTAGAATTAAAAGAAAAATTACATTATTTTTTAAATCACCCGCAGGAAGCCAGCCTAATTGCTAGAAGAGGGTGGGAAAAGTTAAGGGCAAACCACCTGGCTCCAGCCAGGGTGCAAAAACTACTTGCTCTTACTCAAAATTTGGAAGTGAAGAAAACTTTAGCAGTAGAAGAAAAGTCAAGGGTGATAGCTAGTTTTTTTCTTTTAAAAGAGAACAATAACTTTCCTGAAGAAGACAAAGATTTAGAAAATATCTTGCTGGCAGGTTATAAAAATGCGGAGATATATTGTTGTCTTTTAGAACTAAATTTGCAGCATAGAAACAAGCTGGAAGAAATATTGTATTATTTACTTAAAAAAGGCTTATATGAGGAGAATTGGGAACTAAATCTTTGTGCCTCTTTTGCTGCCTTGTTCTGGAAAAATCGTGAACTGGCTAGAAAGTTTATAGTTAGATATGTAAAAAGCAATTCTTTGTATAAGGATATTCCTAAAAAGATTAGAGACATGATTTTATTTTGGGCTAAAGAGCTCATTAGAAGAAAACAAAAATTTAGAATTGGTTTTTTATTTGACCCCAATAAACACCTTCCTCGTTCTGCAGCAGAGTGTTTGTATCTTTTGCTTTTAAACAATCCTGCAGATGAAGAGGCTTTAAAATTATTAAAAACTCTTTTAAGAGAACAAAAGGGAGTAGAAGATAAGTTGCTGCAGCTGGAAAGCCAGTTAAGTTTGCTGCATCCAGAGGACTGGCGCCTGGGATTGGATTTGGCTGAGACCAACTTGAAAAATTTTAGAATCCAGGAGGCCAGGGAAGAGTTTCTTTTGGCCTGGCAAAAGGCCAGGGAACAGAAAAAGGAGCAAGAGTTTTGGTTGAGAGTAAAAGGTAAAAGGGGTATTGCCAGATTGGTCCCAGGAGGAAGATATGCTTGAGTTGTTGAGGATAAAAAACTTTGCTCTCATTGAAGACCTGGAGTTGGAGTTTCATTCTGGCTTAAATGTTTTTACGGGTGAAACAGGGGCGGGCAAGTCCCTGGTGGTAAATGCCATAAGCGGTCTTTTGGGAGGCAATTGGCAGCACAAAGAGGTGCGTTTGGGGGCTGAAAAGGCCTGGTTAGAAGGTGTGTTTGTCCTGGAAGAAGAGGAATATATTTTACGCCGGGAATACTTACCCAAAAGAAGCCGTTTTTATATAAATGACCAACTGGTTTCCAGTGTTAAAATAGAAGAACTTAGTAAAAAGTTTTTACTTTCAGCTACGCAACATGCCCAACAAAAACTTTTAAAACCTGGCTTTGCCACAACTCTGGTAGATTCCTTTTTAGGTGAAGAGATTCTGGCTAAAAAGGAAAGTTTGCTCAAAAAATTAGAAGCAATAAAAGAGGAAAAGGAAGCTATTTTAAATAAAATAAAAGAACTGGAGCAAAAAAAAGACTACTTAGAGTATCAAAAAGAGGAAATAGAAAAGGTAAATCCTTTGCCTGGAGAAGAAGAGGAACTTTTGGCCAGAATAGAACAAATTAAAAAAGAAAAAAACATCCAGGAAAAGGTAGAATTTTTACTCTCTTTACTGGGAGAAGGTAATTTATATAAAGAATTTAAGGCAGTGCTTGAGGCTTTAGGGGAGCTATCTAATCTGGATGAATTTGCTCCTGACCTGGAAAAGGCCCAGGATTTTTTTTATTTTCTGGAAGAGCTGGAATTAAAATTAAGAAAACTGGAATTGGTGCCCTTAAGTGAGATAGATAAGATAGAGGCCAGACTGTATGAGCTGGCTTCTTTAAAGCGTAAGTTTAAAGGCTCTTTACAGGATATTTTAGCTTTAAAAAGCGAGATAGAGAAAAACCTGTCTTTTTTAGATGAGAGTAAGTTGCTTTTAAAAGAACTGGAGCTTAGAGAGGAAGAGGTCAAGCAAGAACTTGCCAGAGTACTTACTCAGATTAATGAACTCAGGTTGAACAAATCCCGGGAAATAAAAGCCATTTTAGAAAAAGAACTCAAGGAATTAGGATTTTCTGCTGAACTTAGTTTGTATTTTGCCCGGGATTCTTATTTTTGGTTTGGCGAGCTGGAAGAGGTAAGGTTGAAATTGCTCTGGCAACCCAACCCCGGGCAAGAACCCAGGCCTTTAAATCAAATTGCCTCTGGTGGAGAACTTTCCAGACTTTTACTGGTGATAATGATTTTACAGGGAGGCGAGAAGGGTACGCTTATTTTTGATGAAGTGGATACGGGAATTGGTGGCCTTACTTTAGTTAAAGTAGGAGAAAAGATAAAATTATTAGCCAGCACCCAGCAAATTATCTTAATTACGCACTGGCCTCAGTTGGCTGTTCTGGCAGATAGGCACTTTAAAGTGGAGAAAAAGATAGAGGAAAATACAACCAGAATTGGTTGTCAGCTACTTAAGCAGGAAGAGGAGATAAAAAAGGAATTAGCTCGAATGGCTGGAGGTGGTAAAGAAGGCGAGTTGCTGGCCTTAAATTTATGGCAAAAGAGGAAAAGATGATTCAAGAAGGTTTGTTGTGTAAAGAATTAGAGGTGTTAGAAGTTAGACCAATCCCGGGCTCTCCAGTAGCCCATTTATTTTTAGAGCCCTTAAATTTGCCCTTTACGCCAGGGCAGTTTGTAATGCTCAGGCCCAAGTTGTGGGAATATGATCCCTTATGGCCTAGGCCTTTTTCCATTTGCGACCTTAACTCTGAGTATTTGCAGATATTTTTTCAGGTAGTGGGAAAAGGGACCAATTTGCTTCTGGCCTTGCGACCAGGAGACAAGGTCACCTGCTGGGGGCCCCTGGGACAGGGATTTCCTGTGGCTGATAGGGCCTTACTTCTTTGTGGAGGAATGGGCATTGCTCCTTTTATTGCCCTTTGTAAACAGCATCCTCACCCAGAAAGGTTGAAACTCCTCTTTGGTCATAGGCTTCCCCTGGAGGTTTATCCCTGGCAGGATATTTCAGATAAGGTGGAAAAAAGGGCCTCGAGGCAGGAAAGTGAAGAAGAACTGCTTTTATTTGAAGAAGAGCTAAGGGAGAGTATCTGGCAGTATGCTGGCAAGGGTAAAATTTTTGCCTGTGGGCCACATCCCTTTTTAAAGGTAGTGCATAAATATTTAGTGGAGAGTAAAGCCCAAGGGTATCTTTCTTTAGAAAATAGAATGGCTTGTGGTGTGGGAGCCTGTCTTGGCTGTGTGGCCAGGACCAGGCAGGGGTTGGTTCAGACCTGTACAAAGGGTCCGGTATTTAAAGCAGAGGAGTTGGAGTTGTAATGAGCGTTGATTTAAGAGTAAACTTAAGTAGTTTAAACCTGAAAAATCCCCTTCTTTCTGCCTCAGGAACCTTTGGTTATGGCCTGGAGTTTGCTCCTTATGGAGACTTGAAAACCCTGGGAGGGATTATAGTAAAAGGCATTTCTCTTAAACCCAGGGAAGGCAATCCCCCGCCTAGGATTGTGGAGACTCCCTGCGGCATGCTCAATGCCATAGGTTTGCAGAATATAGGCGTGGAAAAGTTCCTGGAAGAAAAGCTACCTTTGCTCCCTGAAGAAACCCCAGTAATTGTCAATATGTATGCCCAGAGTGGGGAAGAGTTTGTGGAATTGGCCAGGATTTTAGATAAAGCAGAAAAGGTGGCTGCTTTAGAGTTAAACATTTCTTGCCCCAATGTAAAAAAAGGTGGGGTTTTGTTTGGCCAGAATCCCTTACTGGCAGCAGAGCTTACCCGGGCAGTAAAAAAGGTCGTTAGCAAGCCAGTAATGGTAAAATTAAGCCCCAATGTTACTGACATTAAAGAAATTGCTTTGGCTGTGGAAGAAGCTGGAGCAGATGTGATTTCTCTAATCAACACCCTGGGAGGTATGGCGGTGGATATCTATCGCCGTAAACCCTGTTTAAAAAATGTCTTTGGCGGGCTTTCGGGCCCGGCGATTAAACCTGTGGCCTTAAAGATGGTCTATGAAGTTTGCCGGGTGGTTTCCGTTCCTGTAGTGGGGATTGGAGGTATAAGCAAGGTAGAGGATGTCCTGGAGTTTATGCTGGTAGGAGCAAGTGCTGTGCAGGTGGGTACGGCCAATTTTATGCGGCCAGATACTCTGTTTAGATTGGTGGAAGAATTGCCCTTAAAAATGAAGAAATTGGGGATTAAATCTTTTCAGGAATGGATAGGTAAGCTGGAAGTTTAGATTTTGCCCCACAGATAAAGGGTCTTGTAGGTTAGAAAAAATCCCTTGTCTGCCTGAAAGTGCTTAGCATAAAAGTGAAAAAACTTTTTTAGCCGAGAAGGAGAGACCGCCTTTTTGTCTGGGGTGTAAGAAGTGCCTGTGTTTTTTAAGTGATAGAGAATATCCTTTACACCTGGAAAATAGATTTTGCTTTCTTCTTCCTGGGCAGAAAATTTTATCTTTGCCTGAGTAAGAAAGTCTAAAAAAGGTTTGCTTGCGGGCAAGGGATAAACAGAGCCAAAACCGCTTTCCTGACTGGCTTTGGCTATCTCCTTTAAAGTCCCTTGCACAAAAAAGGCAAAGGAAAAAAATCCTCCTTTTTTCAACAACCCCAGGGTGTTGAGCAAGGCCCTTGGTCCTTCTTCATACCACTGAAAAGTAGAAGCACTAAGTACCAGGTCAAAGGAAGCTCTTTTAAAGGGCAAATGCTCCCCATCTGCCAGGATTTTTATACCCAGAGGGCAGAGTTTTAGCATTTCTTTTGCTAAGTCTAAAACAACAAGCTGAGAATACTTAATTTTTTGAGGTATAAGGCAGGTTAAAATCCCTCCCCCTGCCCCTATTTCTAAGACCAGGGGATAGTTTCCTGGAGGTACAACCTCAAGGCACTTTTGGGCCACCTGGGCCTGAATTTTAACCTCCTGGGGGTACTTATGGGCCTGGCGGTTAAAAGCAGCAGCAATTTGTTTTTTCTTCAAGTACATGGAGGAGTTGTTCTTGCGGTAAAAAGTGTCCCTGGTCAAGCAAAATCACCTTTCCCTGGCCTAGTTCAAGTTCAGCAGCTAGCCTGGTTATTTCCTCTGCTGAAATGAGTTTGTCCCTTTGACCATAGAGTAAATATAGGTGCTTTATGTTCTGGGGTTTAGAAAGCTCTGTTAGTCTGGAGGTTAATAAAAAATTAAGCCCTTCTGCTAAGTTCTCTACCTGGGTGGGGGTGGGTGAAAAGTTTAAATCCACTCCAATGCGCTTATAAAACTTGTGCAGGGTAAAAGAGGGGTTTTGGAGAAGGTTTTGCTTTGTTTTTTGGAGCCAGAGAGGAGAGATATGTTGGCTAAAGTCTTTAAAGGGTGCAATTAAAAAAAGGTACTCACTCTTGATTGCTTTTAAGTATTTTAAACATAGATGTGCCCCTGTGGACCAGGCAACCAGGAGGTGGAACTGGTTCTGTTGGAAGAATTGAGGAAAATCCCGGGGCCAGAGGTCTTCAAAAGGCACTACAAAGTTTCCCTTCTGGCTGATTAAAGGATAGAGATTGGGCCAACCAGCCCAACCAGAGATAAAAGTTAACATAGTACTTTTTTTAATTCCTTAAAGGCTTCCTGGATTTGCTCCATTTCCCTGTCCTGCAAGTCTAAACGCAAACTAATCCTCAACCGGGAGGTGTTTTCTGGCACAGTGGGAGGCCTTATGGCCGGGACAAAAATATTTTTTTCTTCCAAGAATTTTTGGGCCCTCAGGGTTTTTTCCGGGTCTTTGAGGATAACAGGAATAATCTGGGTGGAAGAATTACCTGTATCAAAACCAAGTTCTTGCAAAAATCTTCTTAAGTTATGGGCTAGACTAAGTAACCTTTCTCCCAGCCCGGGATTTTGTTCCAAAAGGTTTAGTACTGCCAGATTGGCGCCAATTACTGCTGGAGGCAAAAAAGTAGAGTAGATAAAGGACCTGGCTTTGTTGATTAAAAAGGAGATAATGGGCTTAGAGGCACAAACATACCCTCCCAGAGAAGCCAGAGCCTTGCTAAAGGTACCCATGTGAATATCCACTTCTTGCTCTAATTTTAGGTGGTGAGCCAGCCCCCTTCCCCTGCCAAAAATGCCTGTAGCATGGGCTTCGTCTAACATAAGCAGGGCAGCATACTCTTTTTTTAACTGAACCAGAGTGTTTAAAGGAGCTATGTCTCCATCCATACTAAAAATACTATCGCTTACAATGATTTTACGCGGGTGGTCTTTGTATTTTTCCAGGGACCAGGCAAGATGCTCCATATCCAGATGTCTATAGCGCACCAATTTAGCTCTAGAAAGGAGTATGCCATCAACAATGCTGGCGTGATTTAGTTTGTCGCTAAAAACAATGGTCCTGGAATCGGCTAAACTGCTTAAAATGCCTAGATTGGCAGTATAACCAGAGGTAAAGATAAGGCTTTTTTCTGTTTTTTTGAATCTGGCCAGAGTGTTTTCCAGTTCTAAAACTTCCTGAAATCTTCCACTTACCAGAGGAGAAGCTCCAGCAGTGGTGCCGTAAGTGTCCAGTAATTCCTGGCTTTTTTGCTTTAAAAGGGGGTGTTTGTGCAGGCCCAGGTAATTGTTGGAAGCCAGATTGAGAAGTTTTTTATTTTGTATGTGCAGGTATAAGTCCTGTCCCTGCTTAAAGTCCTTTAGCTCTCTAAAGAGGTTGGCTTTTTTTTGCTTTTCTAGTATGTCTTGGAAATAGTTTAACCAATTTTTAGTCATAATTTTTTAGGAGTGATACATGCAGTTAATTGAAACCCCTTTTCCGGGCTTGTTTATTCTTAAATTAAAAGTATTTGAGGATAAGCGCGGTTTTTTTATGGAAACCTACAACCAGAATCGTTTTGCTAGCTTAAAGTTAGACTATAATTTTGTCCAGGACAATCATGCCTATTCCAGGCAAAGGGGTGTTTTACGCGGGCTTCACTTTCAGGTTCCTCCCAGAGCCCAGGCCAAGCTGGTCTGGGTGAGCAGGGGCAGGGTTTTGGATGTGGCTGTGGACTTGCGTAAAGGCTCTCCTACTTTTGGTAAGTACTTTTCTTTTGAATTAAAGGCAGGTTCAGGCGAGCAGCTGCTTATTCCCAGGGGATTTGCCCATGGTTACCTGGTGCTAGAAGACCATACAGACTTTATGTATAAGGTGGATGAGTTTTATTCACCAGAGCATGAACGAGGTCTTTACTACCTAGACCCAGACTTGAAGATAGACTGGCCTAGAGAAGAGGTAATTGTTTCAGATAAGGATAAAAATTTACCTTTGTTTAAAGACTTTGAGAGTCCTTTTGTTTTTGAGGAGTAGACTATGCAAAAGAAAAAAGACTTTTATGCCTTTATTTTAGCAGGAGGTTCAGGTAGCAGACTCTGGCCCCTTTCCAGGTCTCTTATGCCCAAGCAACTGCTTTCCTTAAATGGAGAGGAGAGTTTACTTCAGCAAACAGTAAAGAGGGTATTAAATTTTTTCCTTCCCCAGAATGTCCTGGTCATTACCAATGAAGAGCATGTTTTTGAGGTAAAAAGCCAGATAAAAAAGATTAGTAAAGAAAGTATTCAGGTTTTGGCTGAACCAGTAGGTAGAAACACTTTACCTGCTGTTCTGGCCGGGTTTGAGTATTTTCAGCAAAAGCAGATGATTGCAGCAGTTTTCCCTTCTGACCATCAAATTGAAGACGAAACTGCCTGGCAGGCAGATTTGTTGCAGGCCTATAATCTGGCCAGAGAAGGTTTTTTAGTTACCTTTGGGATAAAACCCTACAAACCAGAAACTGGCTATGGCTATATTCAGGTGGGAGAGAATTTGGAAGGGGGATTTAGAGTAAAGAGGTTTGTGGAAAAGCCAGATCTGGAACGAGCCAGGGAATTTGTAAATAGAGATGATTTTTACTGGAATAGCGGGATTTTTGTCCTGCCCCAGCAAAAGGTCCTGGCTGAGGTGAAAAGACAGCAGCCAGAACTGTGGAAGTTCTGGGAACAAAAGGAGAGCTTGCTGAGTCTTTATCCCAAATTGCCGGACTTATCCCTAGATTATGGAATTATGGAAAAGGCTCAGGATGTGGCTGTGGTGCCAGCCAGTTTTTCCTGGGATGACCTGGGAAGCTGGGAAGCCTTGTTCAGATTGGGAGAAAAGAACCAGGACGGTTGTGTGGTTAAAGGCGATGTGCTGGCTTTAGATTGTGCCAACAGTTTGCTTTTTTCCTATGGCAGTAAGCTGGCAGCAGTGGGAGTGAAAGACATGGTGGTGGTGCAAACCAGAGACGCCACTTTGATTGTGCCCTTAAGTCAGGTGCAAAGAGTAAAAGATGTGGTAAATGCTTTGAAAAGCAAAGATAAACATCTGGTGGAAGCCCATCTTACGGTCAAGAGGCCCTGGGGAAGTTATACAATTTTGGAGGAAGGGGAATTTTATAAAATTAAAAGGATTGTGGTAAATCCAGGAGCCAAACTCAGTTTGCAGATGCACCACCATCGAAGTGAGCACTGGGTGGTGATTAAAGGTACGGCTGAAGTGGTCGTTGGAGAAAAGACCCTGCTTTTAACAGAAAATCAGTCTGTGGATATCCCCAAGGCTGTAAAACATAGATTGGCCAACCCTGGGAAAGTGCCTGTAGAAATTATAGAAATTCAGTCCGGGCCTTACCTGGAAGAAGATGACATTGTGCGTTTTGAGGACATGTATGGACGGAAAAAAGAAAAATAGCCCAAATTTAGCTTGAATTTCTTAGAAAATTCAATAAAAAACCATGTGAATTTTTTCTTTAACTCTCTTGACACTCTTTGGCTCTCTTCAATAAGGTGAGCCAAATTTAGGTTAGATTTTGGCAGTTAGGTGGTTTAGGTTTTTTCAAAAATAGTGCTAGGGAGGGTATGAAAGTGGCAAAAGGTAAAAGTTGTGTGGTGCTTCCTTTTCTCATTGGTTTTGTGGGAGCACTAATCGTAGGATGGGGGCTTTTCCCGAAACTGCTCTATAGTGAAAAGGCTCAGCCTATTCGCTTTAGTCACAAGGTGCATGTGGAAGATCAGGGAATGGCCTGTGATGAGTGTCATACTTTTCGGGAAGATGGTTCCTTTGCTGGTATTCCCACTACAGAGGAGTGTGCTGAGTGTCACGCTGAGGTGATGGGAGAGGATCCTGCGGAAGCAAAGTTTGTGGAAGAGTATGTGAACGAGGATCGTGAAGTGCCTTGGCTTATCTATCAGAAACAGCCAGACAATGTGTTTTTCTCCCACATTGCGCATCAGGACTTTGACTGTACTACCTGTCATCCTGATGTAGGTAATAGTGATACTCCTCCTGTCTATTATGAGAACAAAATTTCTGGTTACAGTAAACAAACCATGAAGATGTGGCAGTGTGAGAGGTGTCATGCCCAAAATGGGGCCAGTAATGCCTGCTATGTTTGTCATAAATAAATGAGGGGTGGAAAAATGGGACTTGATCGAAGAGGATTCATTACCTTTTTAGTCGGTGGTGCTGTGGGCACTTTATTTACACCAGTGCCCTGGAAACTGGCAGACGATGTATCCATTTGGTCTCAAAACTGGCCATGGATACCCAAACTCCAATATGGAGCTAGAAGTGAGGCTCCTTCTTTATGTAAATTATGTCCTGGGGGATGTGGGCTTTCTGTACACAAGGTGGGTAAACGCCCGGTAACTGCCCAGGGTAATAAAAATCATCCTTTAAGTCAGGGTGGTGTTTGTCCTTTAGGTTCTTCTGCAGTACAGCTTTTATATAGACCTGCCAGAGTAAAAGGACCTTTAAAGAAAAACAATGGTCGTTTTGAAGCTATTTCCTGGGAAGAAGCTGCCCAGATAGTTGCTGATAACCTTAAAGGTAAAAAGATTGCTGCTCTTAGTGGAGATGAAAATGGCTCTGCCAGTGAGGTTTTAGCTGGATTTTTAAAACTTTTAGGCAGTGATGATTTTTACTTTATGCCCAGCGATGCCCAGGTAAGTCAGCGGGCCTGGTCACTTATGGAAGGTAAAGGGCAATTGGGATTTGACCTGGAAAATTCTGATTATGTCTTGATTTTAGGGGCAGATATCCTTTCCAGTTGGGGTCCTGTAGTTCGCAATCAGAAGGCTTTTGCCTCTAGAAAGGGTAAATTTGTCTATGCTGGTCCAGTACAGACAGGTACTGCAGCTACTGTGGATAAATGGATGCCAGTATATCCTGGTCAGGAAGGTGTCCTGGCTCTGGGTATTTGTTATTATCTTTTAAAGATGGGTAAGAGTGCTTCCCTTAAGAACTTTGGCCTGGTTAGAGACTATATCTTGAGTAAATATACTCCCAGTGTGGTAGAAGCCAAGACTGGAGTTAGTGCTGCTCAGGTTCAAAAACTGGCTCAGGATTTGGTTAAGGCCAGTGCTCCTTGTGTGCTGGTTGGCTCTGATTTTGGCCAGGGAAGTGGTGCTTTTGAATGGGCTAGTGGTATCTTGGTGAACTTGCTTTTAGGTACTCTTAATCAAAAAGGTGGCCTGGTTGCCCTCCCTGAAAACAAGGTCATTACAAGTGCACCCTGGCGTAGTGAGCTAAATCAAAAGAGTTTTCTCAAGTTCTTGGATGAAGTGGAACAGGGTAAGGCTGTAGATGGCTTGTTGGTTTATGAAGCCAATCCTCTTTATGCTTTGCCTCAGCCAGAGCAGGTGAAGACTGTTTTGGAAAAGATTCCTTTTAAGGTAAGTTTTAGTACTTTCCTGGATGAAACAGCTATGGCCTGTGACCTTATCTTGCCTGCTCCTCATTTCCTGGAGCGTTTTGATGATGCGTACACACCCTTTGGAGTAGGTCAGGAGATTTACAGTGTTGCTGCTCCTGTGATTGAGCCCATATTCTCCACCAAATCTACTCCTGATTTTATTCTGGAAGTGGCCAATAAGCTGGGAGTTGATCTGGGCTTTGCTTCTTTTGAAGAAGTTTTGCAGGCCAAAGCAGAAAGTTTGGGCACTGATTTAGAAAGTGTAAGTGCTGAAGCTTATACCTCTGATAAGTGGCTGGCTCAAAACAGCTTGAGCTTACCTGTAGAAATTTTAGCCACAGGTCTGGAAACAGAAGGAGAAGGTGTCTTTTTAGCTCCTGTAGCTAGAAATTACCTGGGCAATACCAAACAAGCCCTTACTCCTTTTGAAGTGGTGGTAGTGAAAGAATTTGAATTGCAAAAGAAGGATTTTTATATCCAGGTAAATAAAAATACTGCCAACAAGTTGAAATTAAAACAAAATGGCAAGGTAAAATTACAAGGTGCTGGTGGAGAGTGTGTAGCCAGAGTAAATATTACGGAAACAGTGATGAATGATGTTATAGCTGCACCTCTTGGTTTTGGGCACCAGGCCTGGGACGAGTTTGCCAAGGGCAAGGGCGATAACCTGTTTAAAGTATTAAGTGTGAAGGAAGAAAAAGGCAGTGGTCTTAAGGTGTGGAACAGGTCCCAGGTAAAAGTTGTTAGGGCGTAAATTTGGAGAGAGGGGTGAATTATGGAAGCCATAGAATTTAAAGTAAAATGGGGAATGGTTATCAATATAGATAAATGCACTGGCTGTGGGGCCTGTATGGTAGCCTGTCAGGCAGAAAACAACATTGCGCCAATGGTAGATGGGTCAGATAAACGCATGACCTTGACCTGGATGTTGGTTTATGAACTTAGCAATGGTAAACCTTTTCCAGAGCATGATATTGCTTATCTTCCCAGACCCTGTATGCAGTGTGGTAAACCTTCTTGCTCTACAGTGTGTCCTGTAATTGCTACCACTAAGGATGAAGAAGGTGGAATTGTAAGCCAGATTTATCCTAGGTGTATAGGTTGTAGGTACTGTATGGCTGCTTGTCCTTATCATTCCAGGTATTTTAACTGGTATGATCCTAAATGGCCTGCAGGTATGGAAAAGACCTTAAACATTTCCACTTCAGTGAGACCCAGGGGTGTGGTGGAAAAGTGTACTTTTTGCCATCATCGTTTTATGTACGCCAAAGAAAAAGCCAGATACAATGGTGAAGATCCTATGGATTTACCAGAAGATGCTTATATTCCTGCCTGTGCAGAAATATGTCCTACTGGAGCTATTGTATTTGGCAATCTTAACAATCCAGAACATAAAGTGGCTAAGTTAGCTAAGAGCAAATATGCTTTTAGGTTGTTGGAACGCTTAGGTACTGACCCACAAGTCTATTATTATAGTGAAAGAGAGTGGGTCCGTAGGCAGGGTGATAACTATTTGCCACACGAAAAGACAAAGGGAGAATAAGCCATGATAGATAGAGAATGGTTACCTGAAGGAGTGGAGCGTTGCTCCTTTGGCAAGTTTGCAGTATGGTTGGCCATTATTGGTGTGGTCTTTGCCTGGGGTCTTTATGCTACCTATAGAATTTTTGCTAACGGTTTAATAGAGACCAATTTGGATAACTATTTTGGATTTGGCCTTTGGATTACTTTTGACCTGGCAGTAATTGCCCTGGGTGCAGGGGCCTTTTTTTCTGGTTTTCTTAAATATATTGTTGGCATTGAAGAGTTAAAAAATATTATTAACTTGGCAGTAATTGTGGGTTTTATCTGCTATTCTGGAACTATGCTCATTTTGACTTTGGATATTGGTCAGCCTCTTAGAGCTTGGTTTGGTTATTGGCACCCCAATGTTCACTCCATGCTCACAGAAGTTATCTTTTGTATTACTTGTTATTGTATGGTTTTAATTATTGAATATATTCCTATTATTTTAGAAAATAGAAAGTTAAATCAAAATAAGTTTATCCACAATTTAGCTCACAACTTTCATGTTTTTATGCCTCTTTTTGCTGGGATTGGTACTTTCTTGTCCACTTTCCACCAGGGTTCCTTGGGTGGTATGTATGGTGTGCTTTTTGGTCGCCCCTTTGCCTATAGAGAAGGTTTCTTTATCTGGCCCTGGACCTTCTTCTTATTTGTAGCTTCTGCTATTGCTTCTGGTCCTGCCTTTACCATGCTTATTGCTACCTTGATGGAAAAGATTACTGGCCGTAAGCTGGTTTCCTATGAAACCAAGGCTTTAATGGGTAAGATTGCTGGTTCCTTACTTTGCTTCTATCTTTTCTTTAAGTTCTTAGACACCTGGTATTGGGCTACTGATACTCTGCCCAGAATGGGTCTTACCTTTGACCAGATGTTTAATGATGTCTATGGAAAATGGCTGTTGTGGGCAGAACTTGGCCTTTGTGGAGTAATTCCAGCTATTTTACTGGTAGTGCCTAAGTTTAGAAATATTCCTTTCTTACTTTATACTGCTGCCATCTTAGATTGTATAGGCATTGTAATTAACCGCTTTGTCTTTACTGTCCAAACCATTGCGTTTCCAGTAATGCCTTTTGATAAGTGGTATTCTTATGTTCCAAACTGGGCTGAGTGGGCTACTACTTTTGAAATTTTGGCCTATGGAGCTTTGGTCCTTAGCCTGTCCTATCGTTACTTGCCCGTATTTCCACAGGAAAAAGAATTGAATTAAGCTGTTAAAGAAAAAAATAGTTTAAAATAAAAGGGCTATCCCGCAGGGTAGCCCTTTTATTTTTTATTAACCACTTGCTACTTTAAAGCTTTTTTGAAAGTATGGCTTAACCTTAAGGAAAAGGATTAGGAAAAATGAAGGATTATTCTTTAGTTCCCATTGGAGAAGTGCTTTCTCCTTTTAAGAAAAGAGAAGAAGTCCCCAAACAAGGAGATAAATCCTTACCCCCGGTTAAAATAAAGATATACTCCAGGTATTTACAGGGACTTTCCAGATTAAGCAGAGGGCAAAAGGTTTATATCTTTACCTGGCTGCATCTGGCTTCCAGGGAGGTGCTGGAGGTACATCCAGGAGGAGACAGGCAACTGGCCCTGCATGGTGTTTTTGCCTCCAGGTCTCCAGCCAGACCCAATCCCATAGGTCTGCATTTAGTGGATATAAAAGAAGTACTTCAGGATGGTTTAGTGGTTCATCCCTTAGAAGCCATAGATAAAACTCCGATTATTGATATAAAGCCTTATTTGCCTGAGGTAGATGAAAAAGGCTTTTCCATATTTTTTGACTTTAAAAAGGTAAAAGAAGTAATAAAAATTGGCCAATTAGGCTGGGAAAAAGGACTTTTTAGTGGGTATAATGGAAATATAAGTGTATTAGATACTTCTAAGGTCTTAATCACCAACTCCAAAACCTTTAAAGGTAATTTGACTTTCAAGGATTTTTCCGTGTTTGATTTAAGGGAGAATAGACTTTTAAATCAGGGAAATCCTTCTTCTGAGAGCAAAATGCATTTATTTTTATATAAAAAGCAACCTAAGGCCAGGGCTATTTTGCATACGCACCCCCCTTATTTAAACTTGCTCCTGTTAAAGGGATATGATTTGTTAGAACTGCCTTTTTTTGAGATGGACTTGTTTAAAAACAAAATTGCCTATCTTCCTCCCTTAAAGCCCGGGAGCCTGGACTTAGCCAGGGTAGTAGCTAGGGCAGGAGAGAAATATTCTATAATTTGCTTACAAAAGCATGGGTTGGTGGTTTGGGCTGAAAACCTCCAGGAAGCTCTGGCTGTAAGCGAAGAAATAGAATCTTTAGCTAAACTTTTCTGGGAATATAAAAGATAGAAATAAAAGGATATCCCTTAAACTCAAGATAAGGGATATCCTTTTTTTAAGATGTTTACTGGTTTTGAGCTCGAATTGCTTGAGCTTGTGCTTCCAATTTTTGGGCTTCTTCCTGTCTATTGGTTGCCTGATAAAGCATAGCCAGATTTTCCAGACAGATAGCTACATTTGGATGATTGGGGCCTAGAGTTTGTTTCCAAACTTCCAAGGCTTCTTTAAAGAGAGGTTCAGCAGCAGCATAATCTCCTTTTACATAATAAAGAGAAGCTAAATTATTGATGCTCGTAGCTACTGCTGGATGTTCCAGGCCATATAACTTTTTTCTAATATCCAGACAGCGTTTATAATACTCTTCAGCTTGGACATATTCTTTTAAGGTTTTGTGAAAATAGGCCAAATTATTCAAGCTACTGGCTACTGTAGCATCTTCTGGGCCAAAAGCCTGCTCTGCTTTTTGTAAGGCAAGCTCAGTTAAGGCAATGGCTGCAAAATAATCTCCACCTTTCGCAGCTCTTAGGCTTTCTTGCATTAAATTATCCCATTCTGCTCTAGGATTAAAAGGGTTTTCCTGGGCTGTAGATATAGACACACAACCAAATAAACAAAAAATACTAAAGAAAAAAATACTTACCAAGTGCTCCATCGCTTTTCTCCTTTAACTATTTTTAGTCACGCTAAAGACAAGATAGAGCTTTGTCAATAAATATTATTTTTTTATTAAATGGTTGAGAGTAGTAGGTTAAATTTTTTCAAGGTCTTTTGGAGATGGAGATAGAGTTTCTTATTTTTTAGAGTAGGTTGTCCAGCAGTTCCAATAACTTTTCAATCTCAAAGGGCTTTTGCAAGGCTGCTTTAAAGCCATAGTCCTGGTAGTTGGCAAGTACAGGGTCATGACTATAGCCACTGGAAATAATGCAAAGGGCTTCAGGGTTTAGGGCTAAAATGTGGGGAATAACTTCTTTTCCGCCCATTCCTCCAGGAATGGTAAGGTCCATGATGGTTACATGAAAAGGTTTATTTTCTTCCAGGGCCTTTTTATACTTTTCTAAAGCCTCTTCCCCTGTACTGGCTGTTTCTACTTCATAACCATAGGATTCCAGCAGTTCCTTAAAGGTCTCTTGCAATACCTCTTCATCATCTAAAAAGAGGATTCTGGCCTTTTTAAGGGAATGTTCTTGAGTTTTTTTTGCTCTTTGAGAGGCTAATTTTTTCTCAGAAGAGGCGGGTAAATAGATTTTAAAGGTAGTTCCTTTTCCCTTTTCTGATTCCACAAAAATAAAACCCTTGTGTTTTTCTATAATAGAATGGACTATGGCCAGGCCTAAACCACTTCCTGTCTTTTTAGTGGAAAAGTAAGGATCAAATATTTTATTTAAAACTTCCCTGTCTATCCCTATTCCTGTATCTTTTATCTCCAGGTAGATGTAATCACCTTGTGGAAGCGAAGGGAGTGTCTCAGAGCTTTCTTTTATTGATTTGTGGTTTAAGCTGATGGTTAAGGTCCCTCCCCCAGGCATTGCTTCTTTTGCGTTTAAAATAATATTGGAAAAGGCCTGTTCCAGTTGAACTTTATCTCCTTCTACCAGGTAATTTTCTTCTGGGAAGTAATAAATGGCTTTTACCTTGCTACCACTTAAGTCTAATTCAGCAATTAAAGGAAGGATAGTTTTTAGGTCTACAGTTTCTTTTATGGGCTCCCAGCCTTTGGTTAGAGAGAGTAATTGACCGGCGATTTTTTGGGCCCTTTCAATGGTAGCTTGAGTTTTTTCTAAGTTTTTAAAACTGGGATGGGAGGGGGCCAGTTTTTTTTGAGCCAGGGTAATCTGGCCAAAAATTGCAGTTAAAAGATTATTAAAATCATGGGCAATCCCTCCAGCCAGAGTG
>LDZQ01000608.1_pt1 | contig 24363 bp, 28 predicted proteins | sample 615361 | NCBI WGS metagenome assembly LDZQ01 (sample SAMN03408297, study PRJNA278302) | terrestrial metagenome | isolation source: oil reservoir sample I2 | place: USA: Alaska, North Slope, Ivishak formation | collected 2013 | reverse complement strand
GCGTTCGATGCGTATTTTATCATTTCAGCGGTTTTTATCTCTGTGATAAGCTTTGGGCAATCGAAAGGTTTATACAATTCCTCTAAGACCGATTTAGTCCTTTCATCCTTAACACCAATCACTATTCTATCCGGATTGAAGAAATCATAAACAGCGTTGCCTTCCCTCAAGAATTCGGGATTCATAGCTAAACCGAAATCTTCGAACGCTTTTTTGCCAGATTCTTTCTCGATTATCGGTTTTATTTTATCCTCCGTTGTTCCCGGAACGACTGTGCTTTTAACCACGACGACATGAAAGTTATCGTTGTTTTTCAAAGCCTTTCCTATTTCTTTCGATGCCGATTCAGCGTATTTTAGATCAATAGAGCCATCACCTTTCGATGGTGTTCCAACGCATATGAATGTTAGCTCCGAACTCTCCAGAGCTTCTCTGTAGTCTGTAGTGGCTCTGTATTTGCCCCTGTTTTTCTTCATAAGTTCTTCGAGTCCTCTTTCGTATATCGGTGGTTTTGATGAATTTAACATTTCAACTTTTCTTTCATCAACATCTATGAATACTATCTCGTGACCAAGTTCAGCAAAACCAATACCCGTGACTATTCCAACGTATCCACTTCCTAAAATTGCTATCTTCATTGTATGGTGTCTAGTAAGAACGGATATTAAGTTTATCCTTATGTTATTTATAGCATTCACAATTGCCACAAAAGTTCTAAATTGGGGGAAAGTATCACGGTAATTTAAGAGTGGGCCATTCCACATTCCAGTTTCGAAAACATCACGATTGAATTTGCTTTTCCTGTTGAATGAATTTGCAACCCAGAGACACTCCAAAATATTGAAATCCTAGTAAATTGTAAAACCCTTATTTAACATCCATGATTGTTGAATTATAAGCTGTAACAATAACTTCTCAATGATATTATTCAAAATGGTTAGAGTGAGCAGGAAAACGGTTAAAGCATTAACACTATGATTGCAGGCCAAAAATCGTTAAACAACACCCTTCAACCAATTAGATCATTTCCACGCCAATACACTCCTTAAATACTCCACATCCTCCCTTCCAAAGCCCCTCAAAACGTAAAGCAACAGAAAGTAAATCCCAGCCCCTACCAACACCTTAAGAATCGCATCGGCAAGCGACCCGAATCCTGCATACCAAAGCAAAGCCGTCATTACAGCAGCGGATGTTAACGGTTTCAAAATGTAAGAAGCTCTGACAACAACTCCAAAATGCTTCACCGACAAAAAGGCAAGAGTAAACCAAACAAAAGCGTTTGACATTACAGTTGCGATTGCCGCCCCCACTATTCCCATTCTCAAGATAAATACGTAGTTCAGAACCACATTCAGTATCATTCCGAAAAAAGTTGCATATACCGGATATTCGGGCATCTCCTTGGCGTTGAAAAGCGCCCCCCAGAAGCCCAATGCCGATCGGAGAATCAGAATGGAGAGCACAACCATAACCCCTGCCGCCTGAAGGTAATCTGCGCCGTAGACGAACTTCACAAGAGGCTCGGCTATAACCATAAGTCCAAATGTGCAGGGGAAGGCAATAATCGATGCGTAGCGGAAAACTCTGCTGAAAGCGCTTCTCAGATCCTCACTCTCGAGCTGAACGAAAACGGGAAAGAGCACGCCTGGCAGAGCGACAATCCCGGAAACTGCCCCTACAATGTTGTATGCCGCTCTGTAAAATCCGACATCCTCTGAAGGTAGCATAGCCCCTATCATTACGGAGTCGACGTAAGCGAAGACGGTCCATGTTATGGAGCCAACGGTGAGGTAACCGGTAAACCTCACAATCCTTCTCCAGTCGACCCGCTTCGCTTTACCAAACAGAAAATTTCTCAATTTTCTGAAAAGCATAGCAAGTAGAGCGATAAGCGAAAGTAAGCTGGCACCCACGTACCCCAGCAACGCCCCGGCAACTGACAGACCGAGGTAGAGGAGAAGAAAAATGAGTGTTGCCCTTGAAATTTCGTAAACTAGGGCTCTAACAAAATTTGCCTTGAAGTCGTTAAAGGCGTTGAAAATGCCGTTTATAAATCCTGCCATTGAAAAGAACGTGATGTAGAGCGCCATTATTCTCAAGGGCAATGACAGCTCCGGTTTGCTGAAAAATTGCTCAGCAATAAAATCTGAGCCTAAGAAAAGCATTGAGGCCACAGCCAGCACAAGTAAAGCCTTTAACTTAGTCAGACTCCGAATATAACCCCTAACAAGCTCATCGTCACCTTTAATGTTGGCGTGGGCCACGTATCTTACCAAAGTCGCATTTATCCCGAGATCGGTAAAGGTCATTAGCAAAAACGCGACTGAAATTGCGAGCGAGTAAATCCCGAAAAGCTCGGGCTTCAAAACCCTTGCAACGTAAATGGATATAACCAGGCCCGCCAGATTCCCGATAAGCACGGAGCTGCTGTTGTAGATGACGTTCTTCAGAACTCTGCGGGCAAGCACACTCCAGCTTTTTCAGGCGGAAAAAATAGTTTTCTGTTGGGTAATTTTGGGCTGGTTTAAATTTCTGGCCAATTTCGATTCAACAAAACCAATGAGCATGAGCGAAAACATGCTGGCTGAATTGAATAACGAGCAGAGGAGATGAAAATTGTGCGCAGGCTTGGCTGTGATCTTCTACAGGAGATGAAGGAGTTTGCTGAAAAGGGTGTGCAGATTCCTTGGGATTAAACTATCTTAGGCCAACACCTAACAAAGCTACAAAATTCTCACAATTTTCGGCCTGAACACCTCCAACCACACCCTGAACTCTTCCTCGTCCATTATATGAAACTCGAAGGGATGCACAAACGGCAACCCAGCCCTCTCCTCAATTTCAGCTATTATTCTTGCCCTCTCTCTTGCCTTTCTCACTTCTTCTCTCGTTGTAACCACCAGAATATCAATATCGCTTGAAAGCACAGCTTTTCCTTCAGCAACGCTGCCAAAGAGGTAGACTTCAGCCTCACCCAGCACCTCTCTTGCCGCCTTAACTATTCTTGGCAGCCACTTCCTATACTCTCTCGCAATCCTAATCCTTTCCTTCCATAACTCTGGAAACAGCTGAGATCACCTCCTCTGCAATTTTAATCGCTTCCTCTGCATCCTCCCTTTCATAACCCGCCCCAAGGTAGCGGGCTTTGATGTAGGCGTCCTCAAGAAAAACAAGCTGTTTTCTATCAAAATCGAACTGCTCGTCAAGAAGCTTCGACAAAATTGACAGCAACTGCCTGATGGAATGAGTTCTCGGCACCTCTCCGCTCAATTCGAGAATCACAGACTTGAGGTAAAGCTGAACTGCCTGCTCAGCCATAAAGCATGTGAGGTCGTAATCACCTACCTTAAGCCTTTCCTTAGCGGCATCCATGAATCCCATCGCCCTTCTCCGAAGCTTTTCCGCAACATCTTTTCTGGGCATTGACGACAAACTGTCAGAAAAGTTAAAAATGTTGCCCAAAGCTCATGAGGCGAAATCCCTCAACATTTAAATACATTCCCCTAAGGATTGATTTCATGAGTGAAGTTCCGCTTCCTGAAGTTAATATCGGACTTGTCGGTCACGTTGATCACGGTAAAACCACTCTTGTTGCAGCGTTGAGTGGTGTCTGGACTGACAGACATAGTGAGGAGTTGAAAAGAGGTATCTCAATCAAGCTCGGTTATGCAGATGCGACATTCAGAAAATGTCCGGAATGTGAACCTCCCGAAGCGTACACGGTTGAAGAAATCTGCCCGATTCATGGCGTTGAAACTGAAATTTTGAGGACGGTAAGCTTTGTTGACAGCCCGGGCCACGAGATGCTGATGGCAACGATGCTCAGCGGTGCGGCAATCATGGATGGGGCCGTGCTGGTCATCGCCGCTAATGAGAAGTGTCCCCGTCCCCAAACAAAGGAGCACCTGATGGCTCTGCAGATCATCGGTATCGACAAAATAGTCATTGCCCAGAACAAGATAGATATCGTAAGCAGAGAGAGGGTGCTGGAAAACTATCAGGAAATAAAGGAGTTTGTTAAGGGAACAGTGGCAGAAAACGCTCCGATAATCCCAATCTCAGCGCAGCAGAAGGTGAACATGGACGCACTCATCGAGGCTATCGAGGAAACCATCCCAACACCTGAAAGGGACCTTGACTCCCCGCCGCTAATGCATGTGGCAAGAAGCTTCGATGTCAACAAGCCAGGCACTCCGCCCGAGAAGCTGCTCGGAGGTGTGCTCGGAGGGAGCCTTTCGAGAGGCAGGATAAGAGTTGGCGATGAGATCGAAATCAGGCCCGGGGTGAAGGATGAAAGGGGGAACTGGAATCCTCTCTTTACCGAGGTTCAGAGCATTGTGGCATCGGGAAGATTTGTTGATGAGGCAACACCGGGAGGGCTTGTGGGTATAGCAACGAAGCTCGACCCTACCCTTACGAAGAGCGACGCCCTCGTGGGAAATGTAGTAGGCCACCCGGGCAATTTGCCAGACGTGCTGACGAGCTTTACGATGGAAGTGAACCTCCTTGAAAGGGTTGTGGGGCTTGATGAAGAAATGGAGGTCGAGAAGATAAAGATGAACGAGCCCCTCATGCTCGCAGTGGGGACTGCAATAACTCTGGGAGTTGTGACATCAGCGAGGGATGACATCGTTGAGGTGAAGCTCAGAAGGCCAGTGTGTGCTGATAAGGGTTCGAGAGTTGCCATCAGCAGGAGAGTAGGGAGCAGATGGAGGCTGATAGGGGCAGGAATAATAAGGTGAGGTGCGCGGTAGTAGACACCAACGTTCTGATGTACGTATACCTCAATAAGGCCGACGTAGTTGGGCAGCTAAGGGAGTTCGGCTTCAGCAGGTTTCTGATAACGGCCTCAGTCAAAAGGGAGCTTGAGAAGCTCGAAATGAGCTTAAGGGGGAAGGAGAAAGTAGCGGCGAGATTTGCTCTAAAGCTTCTTGAGCACTTTGAAGTTGTGGAGACGGAGAGCGAGGGGGACCCCTCTTTAATTGAAGCCGCTGAAAAATACGGGTGCATTCTTATCACCAACGACAAGGAGCTTAAAAGAAAGGCGAAGCAGAGGGGAATTCCCGTTGGATACCTGAAAGAAGATAAAAGGGTTTTTGTTGAGCTGCTCGATTAGTCCCCGAAGGTTATCACCGGGGAGGTGGCAATTCTCTTGGCTCCCATGCCCCTTATTATCGGCTTCAGGAACTTCACACGGCTTCTGTCAACGATGATGTGCACTGCCGCCCCACCCTTGGCCAGAGGAGAGATGGTGGGGTCGAAGCCGTTCTCGGTTAGGTAGTCTATTATCCTTCTCAGGTCGTCCTCATTTGGAACATTGAAGTAGAAACTCACAAGGTTTCTGGACTCGATCACCTCTTTGAGGTCCGTGACGAGGTTCTCCATCACCTGCTTCTTCTCCTCATCCTTGAGCGACTCTTTGTTGACGATGAAAACCGAGTGGACTTTATCCATAACCAAGTCGATAATCCTGCACATGTTCTCCTTCAGAGTCGTTCCGAACTCGGTGATCTCGATAATCAGGTCCGCCTCAGGCATTGGGGGGAGCAATGCGGCCTCGGTCTTTCCTATGGGGTCGAAGACGATTGCATTCAGCCCGTGCTTCTCAGCATACTTTCTCGCAATTTCAGGGAACTCGGAGGCTATGAAGACCTCTCTGTCCCCTACTTTCTCCTTGAAATCCTCTATCGTGTAAACGTCTGGATATATTTCTTCCGAAATCGCCACCACGAGCTTTGTCGGTCTCAACGGCAGCTCCTCCAGAATTTCAACGTTCTTCAGGTTAGACTTCAGCATCCAGTTCTGCAGAATGTCCTCTCCCGTTATCCCTCCATCTCCTTTCCCCATTTCTATGTAAAAGGGCATTATCTGCGGTCTCACCTGCTTAAAAACCAGCTTGGGGTGGTCAACGTCAATGAGGTATCCCCTCTCCGTCTTTCCAAGCCTGTATCCAGCGGTAATTAAGGCGTCCCAGATTGGCTTTTCAAGATGACCGTCAGGGAAGTAGACCTTGACCTTTTCGTTCTGCATCATGGCTTTAGTGTTAAAGCGGTGGGTTTTATAAGCTTAACTTAGCGCGGAGGCGATAACATCAGCAACGCTCACGTGGCTGACCGGGCTAAGTATGGTGTCGGTGGAAACGATATCCTCTATCCCGGATTCGAGGATTCTCATCATCGCATCTCTCGCAAGAATTGCGTGGGTGCATGCTACAAAGACTCTTCTTGCTCCAGCCCTTTTCGCTATTCTTGCAGCCTGGCAGACAGTTCCTCCGGTGGAAACTATGTCGTCGACTATAACAACATCGCCCTCAACTCCCGTCCTTAAATCGTCTATAATCACGTTCTCCGCATCTATTCTTATCTTTCTCAGAGCCACAACGTCACAGTTGGCCTTGGCCGCAAACTTCTCCGCCCAGAATGCCGCTTTCTCGTCAGGGGCAAGGACGGTAAAACTGTCGGAGAACTCCTCAAGGCAGTATTCCGCCAGCTTCTCCATTCCGGTGAGGTCAACATGTTCAACGCCAAACACGTTCTCCTGAAGGTGGAAGTCAACCGTGATAATTTTCTTAACACCTGCTGCTTTCAGCACCTTCACGACGGTTTTGATGGGCAAAGCTTCCCCCTTTACGGTATCCAAACTACGCGCGTAGGCAAAGTAGGGAAAAACGCATGTAACCGACCTTGCTCCGTTGCTGTAGGCCGTTTCAGCTATGAGGAGCGTTTCGAAGATTATCTCGTCAGGATTGGGATGCATGGAGTTGAATATAACAACATCCTCCCCATCAATGTTCGAGGCAAAGCGGAAGTACTTCTCTCCGTCAGGATAGCGGTCAACGTGGGAGTAGCAGAGAGGGAGGCCGGAGATTTTCGCAACTTTCAGAGCCATCAGCCCGTTTGTCCCGCCCACCAAGATTACCATGAAATTTTGAGGGCTGCAGGATAGATATAGTTTGAGGTGCGGAAGTATTAATATCCCCACCCCCTATTCAGAGCAATGCAGAGGTTCGAGATTCTCGATAAGGATGCAATGGGCAGAATTTGCAGGATTGAGACCCCCCACGGCAGGATAGAGACTCCCACGATTCTGCCCGTAATAAATCCAAACATTCCCTTCATCAGAGCTGAGGAGATGAAAAAGTTCGGTGCGCAGGCCGTGATTACGAACTCCTACATCATCTACAGGAGCATGAGGGAGGAGGCTCTGGAAAAGGGAGTGCACGGAATTCTTGAGACAGACATGCCCGTAATGACGGACAGCGGGAGCTACCAGCTCATGGTTTACGGCGATGTTGAGATTAAGAATTCCGAGATCGTGGAGTTTCAGAGGCATATAGGCTCGGACATCATCGTCCCGCTCGACATTCCCACACCGCCCGATGCTGATTATGCTACCGCAGAATCTGATCTGAGAATCACCCTTGAGAGGGAGAGAGAGGCTAAGGAGCTTTTGAAGGGGGCAGAGAACCTTCTCGCTGTTCCTGTTCAGGGCTCCACCCACCCCGACCTTAGGAGGTTCGCTGCAGGCGAGGCAAGGAAGATTGGTGGGGACATCTACCCCATTGGTGCAGTGGTTCCGCTGATGGATGCTTATCGCTTCAGAGATCTGGCGAGGGTGATTCTTGAGGTCAGGAGTGCTCTTCCAGTTGAGCCCATCCACCTCTTTGGGTGTGGTCATCCAATGCTCTTTGCCATGGCCGTTGCTCTTGGCTGCGACCTCTTTGACTCCGCTGCCTACGCTCTCTACGCCAAGGACGACCGCTACCTTACGGTTTATGGCACAAAGAAGCTGTCGGAGCTGAACTACTTCCCCTGCAAGTGCCCCGTCTGCTCCAATCACGACCCCGAGGAGCTCAGGAGAATGGAGAAGAATGAGAGGGAGAGGCTGATTGCGGAGCACAACCTCTACGTCAGCTTTCAGGAGATTGAGACGATAAAGCAGGCTATAAAGGAGAACTCTCTGTTCGAGCTTGTTGAGAAGAGGGTGAGAGCGCATCCCAACATGCTGGCTGGATGGAGGCAGGTTAAGCATTACTGGGAGCTGCTTGAAAAGGCTGACCCCAAAATGAAGAGGAAGTTCCTCTACACCGGCATCGACAGCCTTTACCGCCCTGCAGTTAGGAGGCATGTCAAGGCAATCAAAAACGTGGAGCTTCCTGAAGAAGTTCTGGTTTCAACAGATTTTGGTATCTACGCCAACATCTATCTCCGCCCCGTCTTTGGCCCCGTGCCTGCAGAGATGCTGGAAACCTACCCCGCTGGCCATGCAGAAATTCCTGAAGAGGACGTTGTGGAGGAGGAGGCTCTGAAAGCGGCATCTGAAGCGCTGATGGAGCTTATGAACTCTCATCCAGAGAAAAGGTTTAAGGTTTACGTGTCAAAGGTGTGGATGAAGCACCTTCAGAATCTCCCACCGAACGGTGAGCTGAATGTTCTATCCTGAGAAAAGGGACGGGTTCTCCAGAACAGGAAAATTCGAGGTTGAAGGTAGAACAGTTCAAACGCCAGCCATACTTGAGGTGGGAGAGATTCCTGAGTGGGATTTCGGATTAGCCCCAACCTCCTTGAAGTTCATCAGTGAGGAGCTTTATTCAAGGCTCAGGCCGATAAACGAGGAGGTGGAGATTCTAACCTCCCTGCACTTGCTATCTCCCAGGCAGCTTGTTCAGGTCTTTGAAGATTTGAGCAAGGAAGGAGTTTCTCCCAAACCACTGTATGCTGCCTCCTCCGCTCTTCCATCAAACGTTTCACTGCTGATTTATCTTGGCGCCGACTTGGTTGACAACGTTCTGGCAATAGCAAAAGCTTACAGCGGCATTTACTTCCTCGGAGAGGTGGAGGTGGAGATTAGCAAGCTTCGCAGACTCCCCTGCAACTGCATACACTGCAGAAACAGAGTTGTTGATGAAGTAGAGAACCTTCTGGAGACAACAGCAAAGCACAACACGGAAATGCTGAGAATGGAAGTGGAGAAGTGCAGGAGACTAATTCTCAACGAAGAGCTCAGAAACTACGTGGAGGGAAAGGTGAAGCTGAACCCCGAATTTACAGCAGCATTGAGGCTCTCAGACAGTCTCAGAAATCACAGCACTTTTCCCAGATTCAGAAAGTCGAGGTGCAACTTTTCGGCTTTGGAAAGCTCCAGCAGGTTCGAGGTCAGGTATTTCTTTGAGAGGGCGCTTGAATGCTATAAGCCCTTCAGCGACACCGTTCTGCTGCTTCCGTGCACCGCCAGAAAGCCCTACCTCACCTCCAGAACCCACAGAGCTCTGAGGAGCAAAGTGAAGGTTAACGTTAATGAAATAATCATCTCCTCCCCGCTCGTCGTTCCAAGGGAGTTTGAGCTGCTGTATCCTGCAGTAAACTACGACACTCCGGTGACTGGCCACTGGAGCGAGGAAGAGGTTTCGTTTGTTGCGGGATGGCTTAAAAGGTTCATAGAAAAGGGAGGGTTCAGAAAGGTGGTTGCTCACGTCACTGGAGGTTACAGAAAGGTTGTGGAGAGGGTTGAAGATGAGGTTGAGGCGGAGGTAGTTTACACAGCTGAAAAAGATGTCCTGAGTGACGAATCAATTGAAAGGCTGAAGCAGGAGATTGAAAGCAAGGGAAAGGTCGACCTTTACCGCAGAATTTTGGAGCACATGCTTTCCTATCAGTTCGGCATCACATGGAGCGGAAAGGTTGCGGGGAGGTATCCGGAGCTGGAGTTACTTGAGGGGAAAAAGAGGCTGGCGAGGGTTGACAGGATTTACGGAATGCTGGACATATACGAAAAAATCGCCGCATACCTTCTTGAAAAGAACATCTACACTGTGGAAATCGGTGATTTCGAAGTGAAGGGCACGATTTTCGCAGGGGGAGTTCTGAGGGCGGACGAAAAAATAAGGCCAAACGACGTTGTTGTGTTCCACAACAGCCGCATTTTCGGAGTTGGGCTCGCAGCTATGAGCGGCAAGGAAATGGCGGGGAGCGAGAAGGGGATAGCGATTAACGTGAAGAGGAAGTTCTCTTTTTAACCTCAACCCTGCACTTTTCCCCGCAGGCAGCATTCACCTCAACATCGTAGCCAAAAACTTTGAAGAAGCCTTCCAAAAATCCGGTGCATATGACAGTTTTCCTCACTTCGGTCATCTCCCTGGACGGACAACCGTCGAAAACCACGCCACCCTCTTTCTCACTCACCCTCACGCCTGTAATCATGCTCAGGAACTCAGCAACGTCGCTGAAATCTTTCAGGTGTAGATTTCTCTTCACCTCAGCTCCCTTTTCCATCCCGTACTTAACGGAAAAGTCATGGAGCCTTTCGTTATCTTCAAGCATTTCCTCGATAAACCTGACCGCAAAGTCGCTGTAATGCATTCTGGAGAGCTTTATAAGCCTCCATTTTTTCGTTAGCTTCTCTCCTCTCATTTCTCACCTTACAATGGAGTAGAATATCGAGCTCAGGCCGGCAATCTGCATAAGAATTGCCACGACAACGACGCTCATGTCAAGCACTTGAGCAACGAAGGTTAGGACTGGCAGGGAAGCGCCGATGATGAGAAGAAAGAAGCCGATGGAGAGGTAAATGAGGAATTCCTGCTTCGTTCTCTTGTAGGTGTCGTAGATGTAAATGATAAACCCCCCCTCCTATCAGAAGGTATATGGCCGTCAGTATGAGGGTCAGGATATCGAAGTAATCGCCCATCTCATCACCCCATCTCCGGAAACCATATTTCCTCCTTCAACCTCTTCGTCGTGACGATGCACTCCACCATCATAACCCCCTCCATCGCGGATATTTTCGACGTTATTTCACCAATCTTATCAAGGTCGCTCGACCTCACTTTGGCAATCATGTTGAAGTTGCCCAGGGCTTTGTAAACTTCAACCACGTTATCCATTGCTTTTATATTATTAAATACCTTTTCCGGGTTTTCTGCGCTTATGAGCAGAAAGGCCGTCACCGTATCGAAAACATCCGGGTTTATTACAGCAGTGTAGCGCTCAATAACTCCCTCCTTCTCGAGCTTTTTAACTCTCTTGTGAATGCTCGATACGGACATGTCGAGCATTTCGGCAAGCTCGGACAGGGTTTTTCTCGAGTCTTTAACAAGCTCGGAGAGTATTAGCATATCTTTTTCATCCATAATGAAAATGTTTTTGTCCTAAGATAAATTTTTTGTTGCAAATATGTAAGTACCGTCTTTTTCGAAAACCTTTTCGAAGCACCTTTCAAATTTTCTGACGTCTGGTGAGAACAGCCTCTTCTCCTCGTAGCCGAAGAAAATGTATTTTACACCGTACTTTCCAGCAATCTCTCTCATTTTTTCGCAGCTATCGGTGGAGTAGAACTCTCTCACGTCCTTCGCCCTCTCCGCAACGAGAGAGTAGTTTCTCCTCCACACGTACTCGTGGTTGGTCCAGGCGATCACTGCTGGATTGCCGGTGAAGGCTGCAACCCTTCCTCCATAGTGGTAGGCGCAGAGCGCACCCTGAGTGCATCCCTCCTCCATGACCACCCCATCCCTGCTCTGAAGCCACTTCACCGCGTAGTAGTCCCCATCGTACGCCTTCATGAAGCTCATCCCATCCAGCGTCATATCTGCTCTGCCGTATCTGACAGGTGTTGCGACAAGGGGATAAACAATGCCGATGATGAGCAGAGCGATGAACGCGAGTTTTTTCCACTTGCTCCACTCAATGTTGGCTGCTGCAGAAATCATAACCGCAGGCCAGGCGTAGATGTAGAACTTGAAAACGGTGTTCATTCTCGACTCCACGGCAACGAATTCGGGAAGCGTGAAGGCCAGCAGGCCTGAGAGCAGTATGGCGGAATAGAAGTCTTTTTTATAGATTCCGATGGCGGATGCTGCTATTAGTGGAGCAAGTAGAGCGAGAACTGGAGAAAGGAAGTACAGGGGAACGGAGAGAGGGAGGAAGTAGAGCACGTGCTTTCTACCTGTGAAGACGTATGAGGCAGCAATCGGTGTGAAGGCGTACAGTACGAACTGCAAGACGTCACTTCTCTCGTCTATTACCGAAAACTCTGCAGCGGGAGTGTTCATGTGCAGGAAGAGGAGAGATGCGGGCACTGCAGATAAAAATGCTGAAGAGATGAGCCACCTGTCACGGCGGGCAATTCCAGCCAGAAGGGCGGCGAGAAATGCCAGCGGGTAGTGCCATGAGTTTGTTGCGAATAGGGTGAAGAGGGAGAGTATAAGCGCTGCATAGGAAAATCTGCTCTCCTCTTCGCGAGCCATAAGGGCAAAGACGAGCGCGATTATTGGGATTGCCACGACGTGAGCGTGCAAATCGGCGTGGATGAAGCTGAAGTACGGAAACTCGTTAATCGTGTTATCTATCACCCTCGTGCAGTTCCAGTAGTATCCGCCGTCAACTGGCAGACCTGAAAAAAGGCGGTTGAAGAAGTCAACGAAAGAGTAGAGGTTTCCCGAGAAAACTGTCAGGAACACTCCGAAGAGTGCTGTTTTGAAACCTCTGTTCCTCAGCATTCCGTAAATTATCAGAGAGGTGTAGGCAGGCAAGGCTGCAATGGCTACGTTGTACCCAACTTCCGGAGGTGCGAAGGATAGGAGAGTTATGCACGCTCCAATCAGGTGGCCGAAGTAGTAGTAGAAGTCGAGCTTGTATCCTGAAAGGAAGGGATCGTTGGGAGGGAAACTGTTAGCCCTCAAAACAGCGTTCATGAAAGCGGAGTCCATGAACTTCTCCGCATCGAGGATGTCAGGGTCAAGGAATCGCAGAAAGATGAAAAAGGCGAAGACTGCTGCAAATACCATTTCGGAGTTCTCCACCTTTACGTCGCTTCTGTAGATCACATACAAGGAGAGGGCCATGAAGGCCAGAAATGCAAGGTAGAAGGAAATTTTGAACGGAATGAGGAATCCCGCGAGGAATGAGATTGCCGAGAGGGTGAGGAGGGAGAGGAAGCGAGCCTCGTGGTATTGAAAGTGCCTGAGAAAAGGTGTTGTGAGGAGAAGAGAAGAGGTGTAGAAACAAACTGCGTAAATTAGGGTGTACATATTAACCCTGCTCCACCTCTTTCAAGCTCAGATTGAGAGATGCGAGTGATAGCAGGCCGAGAAGCACCGTTGTCACGTTTTTGACCGCGTGGTCAACCAGAGCAATCGTGAACGCTGTTCCAGCGGAGAACTGTGAAAGAAGAACTGCCGTAACCGCAGCCTCATACGTCCCCACACCTCCTGGAGTGATTGGCAAAGCTTTGACTATGTTTCCGACTGCCACCGCCAGAGCGATCAGTATGAAGCTCACATCTCCGAAGCTCAGAGCAATCAGGTAGCAAACTGTTATGTCGGAAAGCCAGAGCAGAAGTGAGAGGAAAGTCAAAACAATGCTCTGCTTAATCCCCATCACCTTCATGGCGTTTTTGAACACCTTCCCAACTACGTTCTCCATCCTTGAAAGGAGGAGGATGCCGGCAAAAATCATACCGGCAAAAATAAAGGCGTAAACGGGCTCCTTCAGCCCTGCTCCGAGAAGTAATGCCGAAACCGCAGCTATCAAAGCGACTGAAATCAAATCATAGACCCTCTCGGCAGCAATCCCCCCAATCGACTCTGAATACGGAACTTCCCTCCTCCTGAAAACGTAGGCTCTCGCCAAGTCACCTAATCTGATGGGGGTTATCACGTTAACGGTCTGGCTGATGCTTACCGCAGCGGTCGAGAACAGCAAACCCCTCTCCCTCCCCAAACTTCTCATGATGTAGTCGAATCTGAGGCCTCTCAGGATATATGAGAGGGAGTAGAGCAGAGCTGAGGTTAGGAGAAAAAAGGGGTTGATTGAGATCAGACTTTCGTAGACGTTCTCAATACCAGCTTTAACTGCAATTACTCCGAGAATGGCGAGAGCAATTAGAGTTGAGATGATCAGGTATTTCCTGCTCCTTTTCTTCTCATCCATCCACATCCTGAGAATCTGGGAAAACATGTAAAGGATGTCCTTTCCGAAGGCAACCTTCGTCTCTCCCCCGTGCTTCCACCTTACCGGAATCTCCTTGACTCTGTAGCCCCTCTTCTGAGCCAGAACTAATACCTCCGTGTCCCAGAACCAGTGGTTGTCCTTCACCTCTTTACCTAGATCCAGAATTAAATCCCGCCTGAAGGCCTTAAACCCGCACTGGTGGTCGTGGAGTTTTGAGCCGAGGAAAAGGCGAACGAGGAAGTTGTAGCCCCTCGACGCAATCTCCCTCTTTGCAGGCCTGTCCGTCTGGCTTTCCTTCATCAGCCTTGAGCCAGTAGAGAAGTCATAGCCTTCAACAATTATGGCATCAACAAGCTCCTTCAGGTGGGAGAGGTCGGTGGCGAGGTCAACGTCCATGTAAACGACAACGTCTCCGCTCGCCTTTGAAAAGGCGTTCATCAAAGCCCTTCCTCTCCCCAGCCTCTCGTCCGAGTGGAGATGCTTTATTCTGGGATTGCTGGCAGCAAGCTCCGCTGCGATTCTGTCTGTTCCATCCTTAGAGCCATCCTCTGCGATGATAATCTCGAAATCGTATCCCGTTTTTTCGGCTGCTTTGATAACCTCTTCAACAGCACCTCTGAGCCTTTTTGCCTCGTTGTACGCTGGGAGAACAATGCTGATTTTCATTGTGGTAAGGCTTTGAGCATGAAATATTTGCTTTTCCCTACACGTCAAACACAGCAACGAGAGGGAGGTGGTCGGATGGCTTTTCTGCCAGCCTCGGTTTGATGTCTGCGTAGCAGTCCACGCATCTTTCGGCGAGGGGTGGGGTGGCGAGGATGGCATCAACCCTCCATCCCAGCCCCCGCTCAATGGCTCCCTTAACCCTGTAGTCGTAGAAGGTGTAAATTCTCTCGTTGGGATGTATTTTTCTCAGCACGTCAACAAAGCCGAGTTCGAGTATTTTTTTGTATGCCCTTCTCGCATCCTCGTGGAAGCAGACGTGGTTCTTCAGCTTGTCTGGGGAGTGAACGTCGATTGGCTCAGGAGCAACGTTCATGTCTCCACACCAAACAGCAAAGCTTCTGAAGTCAACGGTTTTTTGAAGGTAATGGTAAAGCCTCTCAAGCCACTGGAGCTTGTACTGGTACTTCTCGCTGTCAATTTTGAATCCCTGAGGAACGTAGGTGTTAATCACGTCTATGCCAGCTATCTTTGCCCTTATCAGCCTGTCCTCGTCCTTCGGCTCTGAATCGAGACCGAAGCTGACATCCTCAGGCTCTTCGAGGGAAGCTATGGCCACTCCATTCCTTCCCTTGCTCCCGCTGAAGACGACGTGGTAGCCGATGCGGTGAAAATCGGCCTCAGGAAACTTCCTGTTCTCAACCTTCGTCTCCTGCATGCATAGAATGTCAGGCTTGTTCTCCTTCAGCCACGGAATCACGATGTGCAGTCTGCTCCTGATGGAGTTTACGTTGAAGGTGGCGATTTTGAGCATGATGTTAATTCATAAAGAAGTTGATAACTTTAGCGCTCCCAGCTTTTCTTAAGCATGTTCCAGATCTTCTCGGATTCAATCCAGCCATCCTCAAGCTTTTTGACAACATTGTTAATTCTTTCGACATTTTCGAGGATTTTATTGCTGCCAAGCCTTTCAGCCTCAAGAGCTATGGCTGTAAGCGGATTCCTGATGTGGTCAACCAGAACAGCCATCTGGTAAACGTTGTCCCGAGTTTTTTCCATCAAAGCTCTTCTTTCCTCTTCCAGCCTCATCTTTTCAATTATAGTGCTGAGCGTGCAGGCGAAGGTATGGATAATTTGCACTTCTTCCTCGCTGAGATTTCCATTCAGTTCGAGGGCAACGCTTCCATGGTTTCTATGGTCGATTAAGGTTATGTTTTCACGGAGTTCTCCTTTTTTTACCTCCCGCTTTTCCCCATTTATTTCCAATAAAACTTTTGAACCCCCATAGATTCTTGATAAGGTTTCTGCGACTTCTTTTGCAATTGTGTTGATATCCTTCTCCTCGGAAATACCTTCTGTCAGAATTAAAACTTCCTCAAGTAGCCTGTTTAGTTTTTTGAGCTTCTGCTCGTAGAGCTTCTTTTCGGTTATATCGTGCAAAGTGTGGATGAAAAGCCTTTTTCCTTTTAAAGTTAATCCTGTCCTGTAAACTGCTGAAATGAACCATTTTCCACTGGGGTCATATACCTCCCTCTCGGCCACATTCTTGTTCATCAGAACGGCTTCTTCAAGGGGGCATTCGGGGATAGGTTCGTTACTTCCATGGACAGCCTGAGGGCAGTATTTCCCCACAGCATCTGGAACCACTTCTTCAAATGCCCCGTTTGCCAATATAATTCTATGGTCCTCATCTACTATCAGCACGTAATATGGAAAGGCATCGAGAAGAACCTTCAGCTTTGAGAGGTCAGATGTGGTCACTTCCATCGAGAGTTTTTACTCCATTGCAGTAAAAAAGTTATGTTTCAAAAATGAAAGTTGCTATAAACATCTATAACACCTTTCGAAAAAAAGGTTCAGCAGTCCAAAACAACAAAAATTAATAATTTGTAAACCATTTCGAACATGCAAAACTCCCCCATTGAATTCATCCAAAAACTCTGCAGAGAGTGCGGGCCGAGGCTTGCGGGCAGCGAGGGCGAGAGGAAGTGTGGAGATATTATTTACGAAGAAATGCTCCAGTTCTGCGATGAGGTTGAAAAGGAGCATTTCAGGAGCCATCCAAGAGGCTTTCTCGACTACATCTGGTTCACCGCTGGATTCTACCTAGCTGGAGTGCTGCTTTACCTTATCGGACAGCCTGTTCTGGCGGGAATTTTGATGCTCGCAGCCTTTTTCATCTTCCTCTTCCAGCAGTGCCTCCACTACGAGATAATCGACTTTGTCTTCCCTGAAGTGGAGGAGTTTCACGTTGTGGGAAAAATTAAGCCGAAGAGCAGAGCGGAGAAGCTGGCAATAATTTCAGCCCACTACGACTCCCCCTACGAGTTTCCCCTGCTCGGAAGGTTGAAGAAAAAATCCTTTCTGATTATTGGCCCTGCAATAGCAATCACTCTGCTCACAATGTTCCTCTCCTTTGCTGAGGGTGCGGCAAACATCTCCCTTGCTTTTATCCAGAAACCTTTGATGCTTATAGGCAGCGCCCTTCTGCTCTTAATCGCCTTCACTCTCCGTTCCAGCTACGTTACTCTTGGAGCAAACGACGACCTCGCTGCCATTGCTGCTGTTCTTGAGGCTGGAAGGCAGCTCAGCAGGGAAAGGCCTGAGAAAACGGAAGTTTGGGTTGTTGCCTTCGCGGGAGAGGAGCACATGAGGGGGTCGAAGAGATTCGTTCAGAGGCATTACGACGAGCTGAAGAGCAGAAACGCAATAATGCTCGCCCTTGAGTGTCCCTCTGCCGACTACTTCCTTATAGCAACCGAGGAGAAGATGTACTTCGCCAAGCACTCTCCCCTGGCTGTTGAATACGCAAAGAAGGCTGCTGAAAAAATAGATTTTGACGTTAGAGTAGCTCCACTCCCCTTTGCTGGAAGCGACGCTGCCAACTTCTCAAGAAAGGGGCTGCATGCAGTATCAATATTCGGCCATTCCGCAAAGGATGACGCTCCCTACTACTGGCACACGAAGCAGGACATTCCCGAGAATCTGAGAGAAGAGCCAATAATGAAGGCCTCGCAGCTTGTAAAGAACTTCGTTTACGCAATCGACTCTACGGAATGATTTCGGTGGTGTTGAGAAATCTCGGATACATTATTTTTTCTTTGTTGGCCAAAATTAAGTGCTTACAGGCGAGAATTGAATCAACGAGGTTTTTCACCGTTGAGCAAACAAGCCTGAACCCTCTGTCCCCCCATAGCCTTTCGCGGTTAAAGAAAACGCACCTCCCACCGCAAAACCTGAAGTAGCTGCATGACAGGCAGGGCTCAAGTATTTCGAGCCTCCTTTTTATTCCTTCATCAAGGCTCCCAACCTCGTTCCAGTCAAGGTCTGGGCAGATGGGGCAGGCGAGAATTCTGCCGTCGGTGGCTATTGCAAAGGATTCGAAACCTGAGGAGCAGGGAGGGTGGGTGAATGGTTTAAAGATTGCCGTTGCAACCCCCATAAAAGGAACTAAGCCGTGCAAAACCCCCTTTCTCAGCTCGGAAGCCCAGAACTTTACGAGCTTCCTGACTCCAGCGTTGTACCTCTCAACCCACCTCTCGAAATCCCTCCAGACTCCGTCGCTGCTCCAGACTGCATCAATCTGCCAGTGAACGTGGGTGAAGCAGTCGAGGTTGAGGATGTGCATCACATCCTCGTAAATGTCAGTCTCCTGACTTGCGACCATTCTGGCGATAAGCTCGCCCTCAAAACCTTTCCTCCTGACGTTGAGAACGTTTTCAAGCACTCTCTCGTAGTTTCCCCTGTAAAGGTCGTGAACCTCCCTTCTCCCATCAAAAGACACGAGAATCGTCGAGAACCTCCTAATGTACTCATCCTCAAGCCTGTTTAGCTTTAGGCCATTTGTCTGAAGAATGAAATGCTCCGCTTTGACTGAGTCCATGATTTCTTTCATCTTTTCCATTTCAAGGAGAGGCTCTCCACCGTAGAAGGCTACGGAGTTTCCGTCGGCTATTTTTTTGAGGGATTCAAGGGGATACTGTATCTTGGGGGGCATCAGCCCTTCATCGTACCCCCCGCAGTAAAGACAGTTGCCGTTGCAGACTGGAGTCAGAATTACGATGAACAGCTTTCCCGCCATTAACCCCCCATTCTGGAGAGTCTCAGCCTTTCCAGAATGCTCCTGTATATCTCCTCCTCACACTCAAAAACGACCTCTGTTTGAGGTATGTTGAGTTCGCTTCTCCCAAGCTCTTTTAGGGATATCCTCACTGCCTTGCTGCCCTTCTCTGCCAGAATTTCCGAATCCATCTCCTTCACCTGAAATCCCAGCCTTTCAAGAACTCTCCTCAGCTCGAACTTGGCCTCCTCAGCACTCATTCCAAAAACGTGCCGCATCACAGGAACATTTTTGCAATTCTAAGGGAATTGGCTATGTGTCTTGCAGCGTTCCCCTCAATTATGTCCTCGTGGCCCGGATAGAGGTTCTCCACGTCCAGTTTAGAAAGCTTCTCAAGGGAATTTATAAGCTCCCTCGCACTCCCTCCGGGCAAATCAACTCTGCCAAAGCTTCCGTGGGCGAAAACCGTGTCACCGCTGAAAAGCCACTTCCTTTCCGGCTCGTATAAACAAATGCTGCCGGGAGAATGGCCGGGAGTGTGTATAACCTCCAAAGAAAGCTCTCCGAGCTCTATTACCTCTCCCCCCTCCAGCATTATGTCTGGCTCAAATTTCTTGAAGCTAACTCCGAACATGAAGGATGTGAAGCCCTGAGCCTTCAGCAGCGAGTACTCATCCTTGTGGATTGCAATCTTAGCTATCCCCTTGAAGTGTCCAGCTGCAGCAGCGTGGTCGTAGTGAGAGTGGGTTAAAATGATGTAGTCCAGCTCTCTCGGGTCAATGTACCTTTTGAGGGCGTTAAGGATAAACTGGATGTCCCCACCAACGTCTATCAAAGCCTTCTTCTCGTCAAGCAGTAGATAGCAGTTTGCAGCAAGAGGGGGAGCAACGATTCTTACAGGCTTCATAGAAGCTCCATGTCCTCTATCTCGACGCTCTCCACTCCCTCAATCTTGCCAATCTCCTCGATGTACCTGTCGCCAATGCCCTCCATGTCGGGCATAACTGCCATGAGAACGATAGCTTTCAGGCCAAAAGCAATGGGCTGAATTGCCGAATCTCTGATTTCCACACCTTCCATCTGGATGTTCTTGATTTTCTCCAGAACCTCGTTGAGGTCAACATCAACGTCGCTGGGCATCACTCTAATCTTCATCATTACGCTACCCATTCAACCACCTCCTTAAGGTCCCTCGAACCCGCAGCTCTCGCATACGTAGGGATTGCTCAGCCTTCTGCACTTCTTGCAGCGGTAAATCATCTCACCACATTCCGGACAGGGGAAAGCAACGTAGTTAGCGCCCACGAGGACTGCTCCACAGCTCACGCATCTTGTTATATCCATCATCGCTCACCTCCCACTATTAGCGTGCCTCTGCCTCTTCCTCTCAATATATAATTTTTTAGCTCCTCTGGCGAGCAAACAAACATGTTAATTCCGTATTTTACCAGCAGTTTGGGTGTGTAGCCGTCAACCACATCGGTCTTCAGCTCCGAAGCCCGCACCTCTTCAACAATTTTGCCGTCGAGCTCTTTTACACCACCAGCAGCCGTAACCTTCACAATCTCAGTAAAGCCGGCCTTCGCCGCAATCCACACAGCTATGCTGTCGGATGTAACCTCCCACGAGTGCGGGAGCTCATCGTACTTTCTCAGCAGACGGTAGGGCAAAAGCACTGCCTTTGCATCGGGAAAGTTGAAGTCTTCAGGCTCAATAACCTTGAAACCAAACCTGCTGGCGGTCTCTGCCATATAGAATCCGTAGGCGCTCATCGCAGTGATGGCCATCCAGTGGGAGGTTGAGGAGCTTAACCTCTTTTCGGCATCAATTTTCCTGACCAGATCAGCAAAAATCCACCCTCCTGGAATAGCGTAAACTCTCTGAAGATTTTCAAGGGCCTCAAATACTACCTCAAGCCTGTCAGCCACGCTCCCTCCAATCTTGACAATCACAAAAAGAGTGGTTTCTGGAGGATAAATCAGTTACTCATTTCAGCTTTTCTTCAACCGCCTTCACCTTGTCTGCCATCCTGCCCCCCTTAGCCCTGTTGTCTATCTTGATGACGTAGTAGTTTCTCGGCGAGCCAGCTTCAAAGAGCGCTCTGTCAACCTTCTCAAGGATTTCAGCGAGTCTGCCGAAGTTTTCCACCTCAAAGGAGGTCCCCATTGGCCCGAGGCTGTAATTCACCCCCTCCTCCTTCAGAACCTCAATAACCCTCGCAACGAAGCTGCTGAGAGATTCACCAACACCAATTGGTACTGCGGAAATTTCAACAATCATACAAAAAATAGAAAAAATTGGATTTTAAAGCCTGTCGATGATGGGAATCGAAACTTTCTGCTTCTCCCTCCTGAATTTCACAGGTTCAGAGAAGCTCTGCTGCTTTCTGAGTTTCTCACCGTTGTTCCGGCTCTCAACTCTGATATCTCTCAATTTTTGCTTTTGCAGCACGTTCTCGTAGCTTAATGAACCGACGAAGTCCCTGTCCTTTATTCCCGTCATTATCGAAACCACTCTCACAAAGCCCTCAAACTCCTTGTCAATCCTCGCTCCCCATATGACGTTGGCGTAGTCATCAATCTCGAAGGTGAGATTTCTGATAATCTCCTCGGCCTCCTTTAGAGTTAAATCGTGCCCGCCCGAGATGTGCACGAGAGAGCCAGTTGCCCCTCTGTAGTCAACATCAAGCAGCGGGTGGGATAAGCAGTCCCTTACAACCGCATTGGCCTTGTCCTGAGCCTTCGCCTCTCCAACAAGCATCACGGCAACTCCACCGTGACCCATTATCGCCTTCACATCCGCAAAGTCGATGTTCACGAGCGAAGGGATTGTTATCGTGTCAGATATGCCCTTAATCGTTTCAGCTATGAGCTGGTCCATAACGCTGAAAGCCGCATCGATGGGCAGGTTGGGGTAGTAATCCAGCAGCTTGTTGTTATCCAGAACAACAACAGTGTCGCAAACCTCCTTCATTTCCTCAAGACCGTCCAAAGCTTTCTGAATTCTCGCCCTCTCAACTCTGAAGGGCATCTGGGCAAAGCCTATGACTATAGCTCCCTGCTTCTTGGCCACATCTGCCACAACAGGGGCGGAGCCCGTTCCAGTCCCACCTCCCATTCCGGCGCAGACGAAAACCATGTCAGAATCGCAGAGCAAATCCTCAAGGACGTTTCTGGCCAGCTCAGCAGCCTTCCTTCCAATCTCGGGATAACCTCCTGCACCAAGCCCCCTCGTTATGCTCCTCCCTATCAGCACTCTCTTGTCAGCCTTAGTCCTCAAAAGCTGCTGCTTGTCCGTGTTGATTGCAATCGTCATGGCGCTCTCCACATTCATATTTGACAGTCTGTGGACTGTGTTGTTTCCGCTGCCTCCACAGCCAACCACCACTATTTTCGGCGTTTCGAAGTCCTTTATCTCCTCGCTAAACCTGCTACTTCTCTCCTGCTCCAAATACTGCTGGGCCTTACTCACAATACTCTTCATACCAACAACCTCCTAACGATAAGTATCCATCTGGGCAATACTCTCAAGCTGCTCCTTGTACTTCTCCAGAAGAAGCTTCACAGCTTCCCTGACAGCTTCGCTAACTGAAGTGAACTCCCCGCTCTCCACGAGGAGTTCGAGCTTCGTGTAATACTTCTCCGTGAGCCTTATGCTAATCTTTCTCGTTGGCGGCATCCTTCCACCGGAAATATTGCCCTACATCGGAGGACAGATGGAGGACTGGTGTCTCCATCTGTCCGACTTTGTCCTTCAGCTGGTATCAATTGTCCGACATTATAATATTTAAGTTTTTCGGATTCTATTATGATAAAGTGTTTAAGAAAATATTCCGCGAATGATAACTACTTGGCAAGGACTAATAAAAACTGCAGAAAATCAACAGCTGATAATAGTTGAGGAGCTCAAATGTCCGGAGGTAAGGATGATCGATGCTGGAGATCTTGAGGTTGTGAAGGAGCAAGAAGAAGAGTAAAAAACCATGATAACCGTATGTAATCCTCAAGATTAAATTCCAGCTTCAGAGATATTTTTAGCTGAACATGCTTCTTGAAGCTTTCAAACTCCTCCAAAACCGAATTCAGTGCGGGGGGAGGGATTCGAACCCTCGAACCCCTACGGGACGGGACCCTGAATCCCGCGCCTTTGTCCGCTCGGCAACCCCCGCTCAGGGCCTATTGATTAATTGGATTTATGAGGTTTGTGGTGTTGACCAGTTAGTTTGGCTCTGAAATTTGCAGTGGCATCAAAAGAGACCTATACCAAAGACACAATTCTAAATTATGATAGACGAGGACTCGTATTTTAAAGAGCAATCCAGAAAATGGGATGAAATTTGGCCCCATCCATGCCCGCCAAAAGAGCCTGTTTATCCGCTTGGAAAGATACCTCTTTTTAATCATCTGGACATTTACGCGGAGAAAAATCCAGGAAAAAGGCTATATCATTTACTATGGAAGGAGAACAAGCTATGGAGAGATGGGTGAACTGACAAATAAGTTTGCAAATTTTCTGCTCTCGAACAGATTCGCAAGAGGAGATAGAACAGCTTTGCTGCTTCCTAATTGCCCGCAGTACTACATTGCTCTTTTTGGAACGCATAAGGCGGGCGGTTGCGTTGTTTCGCTCAATCCAATACTAAAAGAGCCTGAACTAGAGTTTTACTTCAAAGAAGTGAAGCCAAAGGCAGTGGTATTGCTTGATGCACTGCTTCCCTTAGTCAAAAAGAGTTGTTGGCAGCTTGTCCTTAGAGTGCGTAGTAATACCCACAAGCTTTGTCGAGTTCTTGTCTGAAAACCCGGAGATACCTGTCCACCACTCGATGACGGGTTCAAATACTGATAAGGGACTGAAGGATCAATCGACGACGCTTCAGCCCGTAAACCAAAGTTGATGTTGACCTGGATAATTGCGCAACGATATTCTTCACGAGTGGGACGACTCGAGTCCGAAGGCAGTGCCGCACAAGCATGGTGGTTTTTGTACAAAGCCGCAAGCGTTGGACCTACAGTTCAGCACACCTTCTGGTGGAGGAATATCCGAGTAAGAAGGTTGATTTCAAGGAATTTGCTTCAAAACTCACAGAAGATGAGATCAACCTAAGAGTGATGCCAATATTCTGGGTTGCGGGACATGACAATGCTGTCCTGTCTTCGACAATTTCAGACTCAACTGTTGCTTTGCTTTCGAGATGGGACGTTATAGCAGCCATGGAGGCCGTGAGCAGGTACAAAGTCACGTCAATGTATCTGACATTCGATATGTACTGGCAAATTCTTGAGCATCCCGAGAGGGAACTTGAAATCTTTGAGGACCTGTACACGTTCAAGCTTTGTGAAAAAGGACTGACAGTACAGCTGAGAGAAAAATGGAAAGAAGTGGCTGGAGCAATACTCCGTGAGGCCAGAACATCTTGAGCTAAAGATGCCCAGCTCAAACGGAATACATCTCTTCCTCGATGAGCCCCTCTTCTCTTAGAATTTCGCAAACTCTGCAGAGGTAATCCACCTCGTCTTCGATGGTTATTTTGCCAGAAGCGAGGTTCTCCACAAGCTCCTTAACAACCTCATGTGCTTTCTCAGACTTTGATAGAATCTCCATTCCCCTCTGTCCCCTTTTGCTCTTGAGGTACTGCGAAACTGCTGCCTGTGTCAACCCGAGCAAATCTGCAACATCCTTTACCCTGTAACC
>LDZQ01000607.1_pt1 | contig 24496 bp, 30 predicted proteins | sample 615361 | NCBI WGS metagenome assembly LDZQ01 (sample SAMN03408297, study PRJNA278302) | terrestrial metagenome | isolation source: oil reservoir sample I2 | place: USA: Alaska, North Slope, Ivishak formation | collected 2013 | reverse complement strand
AGATTATATATACCTTTCGCTGTAGGTTCATTGATGCTCGTTGAAGTGCTCAAAAGCTTTGGCCTGAGCGAGTATGAGGCTAAAGCGCTGGTGGCGCTGGTTTCGAAGGGGACGCTTACAGCAAAGGAGGTATCCGAGATTAGCGGCATTCCCAGAACCTCCGTTTACGACGTGATGAACTCCCTGCTTTCAAAGGGCCTCGTTGAGTCCTTCGGAAAGCCTAAAAGGTTTAAGGCCCTCAACGTCAGCGATATCATATCCGTTCTTTCCCGCAGAGTAAACGAGAACATCGAGATTTTGAGGAGAGAGCTATCGAAGCTTGAGACAGAGGAAATTGACGTCATCAGGGTTTACAGGGGAGAGATGGTTCTTGAAAAGCTAAGAGAGCTTGTAGAGAGCGCGAAGAGGGAGATTGTTGGAGTCCTGTCTTATATTCCCGAAAGCGTGGCGGAGATACTTAGGAGGGCAACCTGCAGGCTGATTTTAATATCATCCAATGCCAGAGCGGTGGAGAACGCTGAAAGCTACGAGTTTGAGAAGAAGGAGGAGGTGGCAAGGAGCTTCAAAAACTTCTGCCACGGCATCTTCATTTTTGACGATGAAAGGACCTTCAGCATCTTCATCAATGGAACACAGATTGCAATCATGAGCGAGAGCCCGGCGGTGATTGAGTTTTCCAAAATGGTTATGATACCAGTAATTGAGTTCATGAGGAGAAAGAATGATTGACCTGCACATTCACTCAAACTACTCCGATGGACAGGGGAGCGTTGAGGAGATTGCGAGAAGGGCGAAGGAGAGAGGGCTTAAGGCGATTGCAATAGTTGACCACTCCATCGAGCTGCCCTTCGGCCTGACGGAAAAGAAGGCGAGAATGCGTGAAATAGAGATTGAGAACGCAGCATCGCTTTACGGCATAAAGATTTACAGCGGAATTGAGTGCAGCATAAACGCAGCAGGAGAAATTGTCCTCCCAGACTTTGACTTTGATTTCATCATCGCCTCAGTTCACGAGTTTGTATATGGACAGGCTTACTATGAGAGGGTAATCAGGTGCCTTGAAAGCCATGATGTTGATGTTCTCGGCCATCCCTTCTCTCCACTCTTCGGTTTTGATGGCAGGCTTGCTGAGATGGACGAAAAGCTTCTGGATGTTGTTGAGGAGAGGGGGGTGGCGGTAGAGCTAAACTCCTCCCACAAATCACCGCAGGATGAGTTTTTGCAGCTCTGCAGAGACAGGAAAATTGCCTACAGTATTGGGAGCGATGCGCACAGCCTTTCAGGTGTTGGTGAAGTGGGATGGAGTGTTGAGAAGGCTAAAAGATATATGGCGGGAGCGAAACTCTTCACTCCATGAAGTGCATCACTCTAACCGTTGATGCGATAATCCCCTATCAGGGCAAAATCGTGCTGATAAAGAGGCTGAATGAGCCCTTCAAGGGTCACTACGCCCTTCCGGGCGGGATAGTGGAATACGGCGAGAGGGTTGAAGACGCGGTGCTGAGAGAAGTTGAGGAGGAGACGGGGCTGAAGGGAGAGATTCACTCCTTGGTTGGAGTTTACTCTGATCCGAACAGAGACCCAAGGGGGCACTTCGTCTCGGTCTGCTTTGTTGTTCTGCCGAAAGGAGGAGAGCTTAAGGCGGGGAGCGATGCAAAGGAGGTGGGGCTTTTCAGCCTTAACGAGCTTCCAAAGCTCGCCTTTGACCATGAGAAGATGATAAAGGATGCGGAGGTGATTCTGCGTGGAATTCTGTCCGAAGTGTAAGAGCATAATGATTTATCAGGGAGATAAGGTAGTCTGCAGGAAGTGCGGCTATGAGAAGGAGGCTGATGACAGCGAGGAGCTTGTAATCAAGGTGGAGAGGAACAAGGAAGAAGTTCCAGTTATAGAGGGTGAGAACCTCAAGACTTTGCCAACAACAAAGGCCATCTGTCCGGCATGCGGCCACAACGAAGCTTTCTGGTGGTTAAGGCAGCTCAGGGCCGCAGATGAGAGTGAAGTCAGGTTCTTCCGCTGCACAAAGTGCGGGAAGACGTGGAGAGAGTACGATTAAAAAGTATCATTAAAAAAATATTTAAAAATTTTGAAATTTAGGAGCCTCTCCTCCTTATCAGCCATACGGCTCCGAGAACAACTGCCAATATCCCCGCAATTATTCCTCCGAAGGCCACCTTTGGATAAATGCCGTATCCGAGGTCCTCCCAGTGCATTCTCCCTTCAGCTATGTTGTGGCAGTCGAAGCAGAACAGTGCCTTTTCCTTGGGCTGGACTCCGTGGTTGACCTGCATGTATCTCACGTAAAGAACCGCCTTGCCCGGTTCGTAGGTCACTCCAGCGTCCTTTGCCCCAGCTGCCATCGCCATGGTTATGTTTCCAGTTGCAAAGGCAATTCCAGCCTTTACTGGAACGGGGACCCTATCCTGCTCGCTGTAGGGGACTACTGCAACATGAACTTTGAACGGGTAAATCTTTGCATCGCCATCCTCCTTCGAGGCTGTGGGCTTCACGTAGTAAATTGCTCCAACAACCTCTCCACTTCCTGCCTTGATTTGAGAAGCCTCATACTTTCCTCCGACCTTCTCCATGACCTCACTTACTGGAACTGGCTCAACAGGTGTAGGGAAGATGTAAACCTCCCTATCTCCGTTGTACCAGGCGTAGCTGGGCTGGAGGTTGTTGAAGAGGTACCACTTGCTGTAATCGCCACTTTCAGGGTCAGGAATCGCGAACTTCCACCTCTTCTCCTTGGGTAGGAAAGTTGCGACTGTCCAGTCCCTGTAGTACTCGGTCGGGTACTCTCCATGGGCTATTGTGGGAATGTGGCAGGTCTGGCATGCAACTCTGTCGTGGAAGGTGTTCAGGAAGTACCCGAAAAAGCCATTGTGCGGGTCTTCAGTGTGGCAGTTGCTGCACTTCGGCACCTCTCCCTCTCTCGACCATGTGTCAACAGAATTTGTACCGAACTCGTGATTCTCACCGCTGTGGCAGTCTGTGCATCCCAAACCGGCTTTGAAGTGAACATCGAATTCGGCAGCAAGCTCAGGGTTCAGCAGGTCGGGAGCGATGTTGGGCCTCTTGAGGTGCGGACCTCCACCGCTGAAGGCGTGGCAGGCCAGACAGTTCTTGCTTTGCGGCCTGTTTATGATGCTCTTCGCAAGCTCTTCCGTCGGAACGTTTATTACGTATCTCCACCTGCCCTGGTCGTCCTTAGTCACATTCTTGAGTCCGAGCTTGATTCCGAGAACGCCAGAAACGTAAACATCGGGCTTTGCGTGGCAGGCCAAGCAATCGATGTTGCCAAGCTGCTCCTCACTCTCCTGCGGGCTTGGCGGAAGACCCATTCCAACTCCGTGGCACATGCTGCACCCTGTCAGTCCGGTAAAGCTTCCTACAAGGTCTTCGTAGCCTTCAGGGGCTTTTTTCAGCGTTATGTACCCTATCCAGTTCACCACCTTTGTGCCGTGTTGACGAACATGGCCATGCAGTAGTCGTTGAAGGCCATTTTGCCTCCAAAAATCATGGTTTTCCCGTTGATTCCTTCATTCTCCGAGAAAAGCTGGTAGTGGTAGCTGTGGAAAAACTGCCTTACCTTATCCTCGTGGCACTGAATGCAGGTTTTGGAGCCCTCATACTTGGTTATCCCCTTTTCCTCCCAGACTTTTGAGTGGTCGATGACCTTGAACTCCTCTGCCTCCCCGGTCTCTTCGCCATCTCCAAGAGCAACAGCAACGCTGGCAAGCAATGCGATGCAAACAGTGATGAGGAACTTATTGATGGCTCTCATTAGCCTTACCTATTAAATTTCCAATTTATAAAAGTTACTTCTACGATTTTTATCGCATTTGTCAAAACCTTTAAAAAATCACATCACATTTTGTTAACAGTGATAACTCAGGAGTTAACAGTGATAAAACTTTCCGCCTGTTACTAAAAGGATAGCAAAATTTAAAACCGGAAAAATAAAGGGGCAAGGGAATGAGGATTGGGGTTTTTGTATGCCACTGTGGTCTGAACATTGCAAGAGTTGTTGATGTTAAGGAGCTTGTTGAGTATGCCAAGACAATTGACGGCGTTGTTCACGCTGAGGATATCGATTATGCCTGCTCCGATTCTGGGCAGGAGGAGATTTTAAACGCCATTAAGGAGAAGAACCTTGATGCTTTTGTTGTTGCTGCCTGCAGCCCCAAACTTCACGAGCCAACCTTCAGGAGAGTTGCCATAAGGGCCGGGCTGAATCCATACATGGTTGAGATTGCGAACATCAGGGAGCAGTGCTCCTGGGTTCATCAGGCAAAGCCAAAGGCTGCCCTGGCAAAGGCGAAGGACTTAATCAGGATGGCCGTTGCGAAGGCCAGGACAAACAGGCCCTTAGAGAGAAGAAAGGCCGAAATTGAGAGAAGTGTTGCCGTCATCGGTGGTGGAGTCGCGGGAATTGAGGCGGCTTTAACACTGGCCGATTCCGGAATTAAGGTTTACCTCATAGAGAAAAATCCCACCATTGGGGGGCACATGGCCACGCTTAACGAGGTTTTTCCGACAAATGACTGCTCCATCTGCATTCTTGCCCCAAAAATGAGCGACGTCTGGAATCACGAGAACATTGAGGTCATAACCAATGCCGAGATCGATGAAATTAACGGGAGCGTCGGTAATTTCAGAATTAAGGTTATCAAGCACCCAAGATACGTTGACGAGAGCAAGTGCAAGGGCTGCATAGACGACTGCAGCAGTGTCTGCCCTGTAGAAATCCCAAACGAGTTTGATTACGGCATTGGCGTGAGAAAGGCCATCTACATTCCAATTCCTCAATCAACTCCTCTCTACGCTGCAATAGACTGGGAGCATTGCATAGGCTGCAGACTCTGTGAGAAGGCCTGCCAGCCAAAGGCTGTGGACTTCAGCCAGCAGCCCGAAACGCTTGAAATCAAGGCTGGAGCGATAATTGTCGCTACTGGATACAAAATCTTCGATGCGAGAAGGAAGACAGAATACGGCTATGGAAGGTTTAAAAACGTAATTACAACTATTGAGCTGGAAAGGTTGCTCTCTGCCAGCGGTCCAACAATGGGAAGATTGCTGAGACCCTCTGACAGCACCGTGCCAAAAAGAATAGCCTTCATCCAGTGTGTGGGAAGCAGGGATGAGAAGACGAACAAGTACTGCAGCAGAGTTTGCTGCATGGTCAGCCTTAAGAACGCCTATGCCATAAAGGAGAGGTATCACGATGCTGAGATTACCATCTTCTACATAGACATCAGGGCCTTCGGCAGAATGTATGAAGAGTTTTACAGGAGAGTTCAGGAGGCTGGAGTGAGGTTTATCAGGGGCAAGGTTGGGGAAATCATAGAGAACGAAAACGGGAATTTGATTGTAAGCTACGAGAGCACGCTTGAGGGAGAGGTGAGGGAGGAGGAGTTTGATCTCGTCGTCCTCTCCATCGGCATAGAGGGGAACAGGGATGTAGCCACAAAGCTTGGTTTGGGAATAGGTGAGGACGGATTTTTTGAAGTAGCTCATCCCAAGCTCAGGCCAGCTGAAACCAACGTTAAGGGCATTTTCCTTGCGGGCTGTGCCAGCGGGCCGAGGGACATTCAGGACAGCGTTGCCTCAGCTGGTTTGGCTGCAGCAAAGGCTGCACAGCTTGTGCTTACAGGAGAGACCGAATTCGACCCCTACAACGCATACGTTGATGAGGAGAAGTGCATTGGATGCAGAATCTGCGAGAAGGTTTGCGAGTTCAATGCCGTTACCGTTGACAGGAAGGCTAAAATCAACCCCAACGCCTGTGCGATGTGTGGAATATGCGTTGCTGCATGTCCCGCTGATGCTATAGACATGGGATTTTTCAGCGATGAAGGCATTAAGGCCATGATAGACGCTCTGGGTGAGGAGAAGAACGCCGACCCCCTCGCCCTAGCCTTTGCCTGCTGGTACTGCAGCTACGGCGCTGCTGATTTGGCTGGAACAACGAAGGTGCAGTACGAGCCTAACGTCCGCATTATCAGGGTGCTCTGCTCTGGCAGAGTTGACCCAGAATGGGTTTTGAGGGCCTTGGCCAGGGGCATTGATGGTGTAATCATTGCAGGATGCAGGCTTGGGGAGTGCCACTTCAAGTATGGAAACTACAAGGCGAAGGACAGGTTTGAGGCCTTGAAGGAGGCTTTGAAGGAAGTGGGGATCGAGCCTGAAAGAGTTAGATGCATCTGGCACTCTGCAGGAGAGGCGGAGGGCATTGCCAACGATTTCAACGAGTTCGTGGAGGAGCTGAAAAAGTTGAAGAGCTGATTTAATTCGTCTTAAGAAGGTAAAAGAGGCAGAAAAACTAAGCCTCCACGACCCTCACACATCTTGTTGGGCAGATTCTCTCGCATTTCCTGCAGCCCGTGCATTTCTCCTGGTTTTCCGGGAACGGTATTCTTCTCCTGATTCTCATGCCGAGAAATCTTGACTCAACTTCCTTCCATGTCCACACGCCGTTCTTGCAGACGTCAACGCACTCTCCAGCAGCGCCGCATCTCCTTGGGTCGAACTCCACTCTGAACTTCATGAGCTCTCCCGGGAAAAGCTGAATAAAAATTGGAGGGGATTTTGACAAAGACTGTAAAAACTGGCCTAAGTGTCGGCAAGCCTTCCCGCAAGGTAGTCGTCGTAAGCCTGCAAGTCAAGCAATCCGTGACCGCTGAAGCCGAAGACGATTACCTTCTCCTCGTTGTTCTCCCTCGCCTTAATGGCCTCATCAATCGCCGCCCTCACTGCGTGGTTGGTTTCCGGAGCGGGGATTATGCCCTCCGTTCTGGCGAAGAGCAACCCGGCCTCGAATGTGGGAAGCTGCTTCACCGCCCTTGCCTTAATTACACCGTGCTTGACAAGCATGCAGAGAGTTGGAGCATCACCGTGGTACCTCAGCCCTCCTGCATGGATTGGTGGTGGGATGAAGTCGTGGCCGAGGGTGTACATCTTCAGGAGGGGCGTCAGGCCCGCAACATCGCCGAAATCGTACTTGTACTCTCCTGCCGTCAACGTGGGGCAGGCAGCGGGCTCAACAGCGATGATTTCCAGATCACCATTCTTCGCATCGTTAACGAAGGGGTAAGTGAGGCCTGCAAAGTTGCTTCCACCACCCACACAACCAATCAGCACGTCAGGCTTCTCGTCAACCTTCTCAAGCTGCGCCTTGGTTTCAAGGCCTATAACAGTCTGGTGAAGAAGGACGTGGTTCAGAACGCTTCCGAGGCTGTACTTGGTGTTTTCGTTTTTGGCAGCATCCTCAATAGCCTCGCTAATGGCTATACCCAAACTCCCCGGCGTGTCGGGATTCTCTGCAAGAATCTTCCTGCCCACTTCCGTTCTGTCGCTGGGAGATGGAATGACTTCTCCACCCCACGTCTCCATCATCACCCTCCTGTAGGGCTTCTGCATGAAGCTTACTTTAACCATGTAAACCGTGCACGCCATCTCGAAGAGCTTCGTTGCGAAGCACAAAGCTGAACCCCACTGTCCCGCTCCGGTTTCAGTGGTGAGTCTCTCAACTCCCTCCTTCGCGTTGTAGTAGGCCTGCGCAACGGCGGTGTTGGGCTTGTGGCTGCCCGGAGGGCTTGCCCCCTCGTACTTGAAATAAATCCTTGCTGGAGTTTTCAGAGCCTTTTCAAGCCTCTCAGCCCTTACCAGAGGTGTTGGACGCCAGATTCTGTAAATTTCCCTTACATCCTCCGGAATCCTTATCCACCTCTCGCCACTCATCTCCTGCTGAATCAGTCCTTTCGGAAAAATCGGCTCCAAATCTTCGGGCTTTACAGGCTCCTGCGTTGCGGGATGGAGCGGTGGAGGGAGAGGTTCGGGCAAATCGGGCAGAACGTTGTACCACTCCTTCGGCATCTCGTTCTCATCAAGCATTATCTTTTTCATGCACCATGAGAGCATTCATTTTATTTAAGTTTTTTCCCATTAAATGGGAACATTCTCAGCAAGAAAACATTTAAAACGAATTGGAGAGAGCGAAGCATGAAGCTTGATAAGTCGAGAAAGCTCTACGCTGAAGCTTTGAATCTGATGCCCGGAGGTGTAAGCAGCCCCGTTAGGGCTTTCAAGCCGCATCCCTTTTACACCGCAAGGGGAAAGGGCTCTAAAATTTACGACGTTGATGGAAACGCTTACATAGACTACTGCATGGCCTATGGCCCGCTGGTTCTTGGCCATGCAAATGAGGTGGTAAAGAACGCCTTGGCGGAGCAGCTTGAAAGGGGCTGGCTCTATGGAACCCCCATAGAGCTTGAAATTGAGTATGCGAAGCTAATTCAAAAGTACTTCCCCTCAATGGAGATGCTCAGGTTTGTGAACACGGGCAGCGAGGCAACGATGGCTGCCTTAAGGGTTGCGAGAGGCTTTACAGGGAGGGACAAAATTGTCAAGGTCGAGGGGAGCTTTCACGGTGCGCATGATGCCGTTCTTGTTAAGGCTGGAAGCGGTGCCACAACCCACGGCATTCCCAATTCTGCGGGAGTCCCCGCTGACTTCGTCAAAAACACTCTGCAGGTGCCCTTCAACGACATTGAGGCTCTATCCGAAATTCTGGAGAAAAATGAGGTAGCAGCATTAATCCTTGAGCCCGTGATGGGCAACTCGTCCCTGATTCTGCCTGAGAAAGATTATCTGAAGGAGGTAAGAAAAGTTACGGCCGAGAATGACGTCCTGCTGATTTTCGATGAAGTTATTACTGGCTTCAGGGTATCGATGGGCGGAGCGCAGGAGTATTACAATGTTAAGCCCGACTTAACAACTCTTGGAAAGATTGCTGGAGGTGGGTTGCCCATAGGGATTTTTGGCGGAAGAAAGGAGATAATGGAGAGGGTTGCTCCTTCGGGAGACGTTTATCAGGCCGGAACCTTCAGCGGGAATCCTCTGAGCCTTACTGCCGGTTACGCAACAGTGAAGTTCATGGAGGAGAACGGAGTGATTGAGAGAGTCAACTCCCTCACCGAGAAACTCGTTTCGGGCATAGCTGACGTTCTGGAGGATAAAAAGGCTGAATGTGAGGTTGGGAGTTTGGCTTCAATGTTCTGCATATACTTCGGCCCAACTCCGAGAAACTACGCCGAAGCGTTGCAGCTCAACAAGGAGAGGTTCATGGAGTTCTTCTGGAGAATGCTTGAGAATGGAGTTTTTCTGCCACCATCGCAGTACGAAACTTGCTTTGTAAGCTTTGCCCACACCGAGGAGGATGTTGAAAAAACTGTGGAGGCGGTGAGCGAATCGTTATGAAACTCGTGGTTGGAACAAGGGGCAGCAAGCTCGCTTTAGCCCAGACCAACAAGGTTGCTGAGAGGCTGAAGGAGAGGTACGAGGTAGAAATCAGGATTGTGAAGACTGCAGGGGACATAATGAAGGACAAGCCCCTCTACGAGTTCAAGGGGATGGGGGCCTTTGTCAGGGCTCTGGACACGGCTCTGGCCGAGGGGAAGGTGGACGTGGCTGTCCACAGCTTCAAGGACGTGCCGAGCCAGAGGGTGGAGGGGACGGTTGTTGCCGCGGTGATTGAGAGGGATTCTCCATGTGACGTGCTCATTTCAAGGGACGGAAGCACTCTGGAGGAGCTTGATGAGGGTGCTGTGGTTGGAACCTCAAGTCTTAGAAGGAGGGCACAGCTTTCGAGGCTGAGGGGGGATCTGAGGTTCGAGAATCTCAGGGGAAACCTTGACACAAGGCTGAGGAAGCTGAGAGAGGGCAATTACGACGCTATAGTGGTTGCGGAGGCTGGTTTGAAGAGGCTGGGGCTTGACAGGGAGGTTGAGTATCAGCCCTTCCCGCCTGAGGTGATTGTCCCCCCTGCCAATCAGGGAATAATTGCGATAGCCACGAGGAAGGGTGAGGAGGATCTGGTTGCTTTCCTCAATGACGAGAAGACTTGGTTGGAGGCGATGGTTGAGAGAGCTGTGATAAGGGAGCTTGGAGTTGGCTGCGCTGTTCCGGTAGGTGTTTACGCTGAAGCTCAAAGCAGAGTAAGGCTGATTTGCGAGATTCTTGACAAAAGATATCTGAGAGTTGAGGAGAAGCTTTCGAAGGATACAGCAGTTGAGGAGGCTGCTGAAATAGGCAGAGAGCTCAGGAAGGAGATTTATGGTGGGTAAGGTTTACATCGTTGGTGCTGGGCCCGGAAAAAAGGATTTGCTCACCTTAAGAGCCTACGAGCTCATAAAGAGGGCTGATGTTATTCTGCACGACGAGCTGATAGGGGAGGTTGCAGAGCTCCTGAAGGAGAGCAGGGCTGAAATCGTGGATGTGGGAAAGAGGAGCGGGAGGCACAAGAAGAGGCAGGAGGAAATAAACAAACTTCTGGTTGAGTACGCAAGGCAGGGAAAAACAGTTGTGAGGCTTAAAGGTGGAGACCCCTGCGTTTTTGGAAGGGGTGGGGAGGAGGCAGAGTTTCTTGCAAAGCACGGCATCCCCTTTGAATTTGTGCCGGGAGTGACTTCAGCCATTGCAGTTCCAGAGGCTGTCGGAATTCCTGTCACCCACCGCCGCTACGACCCTGCCTTGGTGTTTATCACTGGAAGGGAGAGCAGGGAGAGGCTGAACTGGAAGGCACTGGCTGAGCTTAACGCCACCATCGTGATTCTAATGGGAGTTTCGAGAATTCCTGAAATAGCAAAAAATCTTCTTGAGCATGGCAAAGATCCGGAAACGGAGGTGGCTATAATAGAGAGCGGTTTTTCCGACAGGGAGAGGGTTATTTTAACCACTCTCGGGAAAATGGCCGAAAGGGCTGAGAAGGAAAGAGTTAAGCCTCCAGCAATCATCGTCATAGGCAAGGTTGTGGAGCTTTACGGCGTTTTGTCCAGATGGCTGGGTTAATCTTTTTAAGTTCTGGTGGAAATATTAAATATGGCAATAGACCTCTCCGGCGTGGGAACGAAGTATGAAATAGATACTCCCGATGGCAAGGTAGCGGTCGTTTTTCTTGACACGGGTAAAATACAGCTTTACATTTTGGAAAAAAGTTGTGGCAAGCCGTGCTGCGTAACTCTAACGGCCGAAGAGGCAAGGAGAGTTGCAAGCGTTCTTTCGGGCTCAATTCTGGAGCGGGAAGAAGAGGGTATGGAACTCTCCCTTCCGGGACTTGCAGAACTTAGAATAGCCGTCCACACCTACACAGTTCCGAAGAGGCTGTCAGGGAAGAGCATAGGTGAGCTGGGAATAAGAAGCAAGACAGGAGCAACGGTGATAGCGGTTTTGAAGAAGGAGAAGACAATAATCAGCCCCTCTCCAGAAACCGTTCTTGAGCCTGGGGATAAGGTGGTTGTCATAGGTGAGAAGCACCAGATAGAGAACTTCGAGAAGTTCCTCAGGGATTGAGATGGAGCTTGCCGTAATTGTATTCGCAGCAGCGATTGCAGCGATAATCAGCAGAATGCTCAGGATAACCCCTATACCTGCCTACATACTCGTTGGAATGGCGCTGGGTAAAGCGGGATGGCATTTGTCCGAAGTAGAGTTTTTGGGGAAGCTCGGAATCGTGTTTCTGCTTTTCTACGTTGGCCTTAAAATTCCCCCTTCAACAATCAAAAAAACATGGCAGAGAACGCTCAAAAGCGGCACGATAGATTTTCTTTTCAACTTCCTACCACCTTTGGTTCTCCTCTACCTCATCGGATTTGATTTAAGGGATGCTTTCATTCTCGCCTCTGCGATTTACATCAGCAGCTCCGCAATAAACCTGAAAATGCTCGTTGACGACAGGAAGCTTGTTTTCACCTTTGCAGAAGTGGTCGTTCTGCTGATGGTCTTCGAGGACATAGTTCTGGTTGCACTGCTGTTCCTCTTCTCGGCCTCCGAGCCTTTGACTCTCCTCTACCTCGCTCTGATTGCCCTTACCGCTCTGGCTCTCTACGCAATATCCCCCCAGATCGAGAAGCTGATGAGCAGGGAGGACGAGGTTCCATATCTGCTGACGTTCTCAATTCCCTCCATATCCCTGTTTCTGGCTGAGAAGTTCAGAATTTCCGAGGCTTTGATGGCAATACTTTTCGGAGTTGCCCTGAACAGGCTCAGGATAGACAAAATGCTGGTTCCGTTTAAGGAGGTGTTTCTGGCAGTCTTCTTCGTCTTCTTCGGCACGATGGTTGACCTACATTTCTCCTACCTCTCCCTGCTGCTCATAGCGGTTGCAGTAATCGGCAAGCTAGCGGGAGCCTACTTCATCGCTCGCTTCACCACAAGCAAAAGCGATGCGGTGGAGGTGTTCAAATACACGCTTGCAAGGGGCGAGTTTACCGTAATCTTCCCCGCCCTCTTCGCTCCCGAATTTGCGACAACTCTTGCAGCTGTGGTTCTCTTCACGTCAATTGCGGGCTCTCTGATTGCTAAGCTTTAATCCTCTTTTCCGCTATGTAAATAACCTCGTCATCATCTCCAAGCACGAAGTCCTCAGGAGGATTGGTCAAAACCTCACCATCCCTGACGGTTAAGGGAGTTACGTCTCCATAGCCAACTGTCGTGGTCGTGGTTACAGCCCAGTAAAGGGCGTCAAACAAATCCACGCCCTCATAAAGGTGAAAGATGATTGATGAGACTGCCCAGAGGGTCACGGTGTAGAGTCCCGCGTAAATGAGAATCGCCCTCCTTCGGAGTGAGCGTATAAGCTTTTTAACAGCTCTGAGGAGGATAATCTGAATCATATTGCACCAACGCAAAAATCCTTTTTAACAGCTTTGGTTAGGTGTAGAGGTTGAGAGTTGCGATTGAAACCTATGGATGCACAACTAACCAGGCGGATTCGGACATAATGAGGGGTTTTCTGTCAGGGGAGTTTGAGCTATCTTCAGTCGAGGACGCTGAGGTCGTCATCATCAACTCTTGCGGAGTTATTGATTTTACCGAGAGAAAAATCATTCGCAGAATGCTGGATTTGAAGAGGGAAGGTAAGAAGGTCGTTCTGGCAGGCTGCCTGACGAGGATTAGCAAGGAAGCTCTAAGCGTTGCTGACTCAGCCCTCTCACCCGACAACCTCGATATGGTTGTTGATGCCGTTTACTCCGCCTTAAACGGGCGAAAGCTTTTCACCGAAAGGAGGTTCATTGATAAGGCTGAATTCTCTCACTTAAAGTGCAGGCTGAGGGAGAATGCTATCGCCATTGTCTCAATCTCCGAGGGCTGTCTTGGAAAGTGCAGCTTCTGCGCCACGAAGTTTGCGAGGGGAAGGCTGAGAAGCTTCTCCATGGATGCAATCGTGAGGGAGGCGGAAAGGGCTGTAAGGGCAGGTTACAGGGAGATTCAGCTAACTTCTCAGGACACGGGAGCTTACGGCATGGACAAGGGAAGGGCGATGCTCCCAGAGCTGCTGAGGAAAATTTCGGAGATTGAGGGAGAGTTCAGAGTTAGAGTGGGGATGATGAACCCCCAACATGCCGTCAGAATGCTCGATGAGCTGATAAACGCTTACAGCAGCGAAAAAATCTACAAGTTCCTCCACATCCCCGTTCAGAGCGGGGACAACAGAATTCTGGAGGACATGAAGCGTGACCACACTGTTGAGGACTACGTTGAGGTTGTTGAAGCCTTCAGAAACTCATTCGATGATGTTTTAATCTCCACCGACATAATAGTAGGCTTTCCAACTGAGACTGAAGAGGCTTTCTGGAAAAGCTACGAGCTTATAAAAGAAACGAGACCCGACATAGTGAACATCACCCGCTATTCAGCAAGGAAAGGCACTCCTGCGGCAAGGCTGAGGGACATTCCGGGGTGGATAAAGAAGGAGAGGTCGAGGAAGCTGACGGATTTGATGAGAAAGATTGGTCTGGAGAACAATAAACGATTTGTTGGGAAAAAGCTCAGAGTTCTGGTCACGAAGGAGGGCAAAAACGGCAGAAATCTGGCGAGGATGAATTCCTACAGGGCTGTTGTCACCGAGGGAGCGGTGGGGGAGTTTGTTGAGGTAAAGATAAAGGACTGCAGGTTCAACTACCTCATAGGCCAGTTAGCTGCAGAACAGCCACAATGAGAGGTGCAAAAATCAGCGCTGGAAGCATGTTCCCCACTCTCAGCTTTCTGAGCTCAAGGAGGTTTATCCCAATGCCCATTATCAGCAGTCCTCCGGTAGAGGTGAACTCGGCTATAATTCTCTCAGTAACGACGCTGCTGAGCTGTGCCGCAAGCAATGCGAAAAATCCCTGATATACGAGGATGCTGATGCTTGAGAAAGCAACGCCAATTCCTAAGGCTGATGCGAGGGCAACTGATGCCACACCGTCGAGCAGAGACTTTGCCATCAGAACCGACATGTCTCCAGTCAGGCCCTCCTGAATGGGGCCGAGAATGGCCATCGGCCCTACGCAGTAAAGCAGAGTTGCCGCAACAAACCCCTCGGAGAACCTTCCCTTCCCCAATCTGCGCTCAACTCTATCCCCAAAGCTCTGCAAAGCTTTCTCTATTCCCATAACCTCCCCGACAGCCGTTCCAGCAACAACGCTGAGCGTGGGAATCAGGACGTTTTTCGTCTCCAAGGCCATGCTAATTCCAATTAAAAGCACCGCCAGACCGAGAACGTTTATAATAGCCCCCCTAATGCTCTCGCTCAGGCGGGAACCGATGGCGAGGCCGAGGAGTGATGCAAAAACAACTGTTAAAGCGTTGATTAGCGTTCCCGTTATCATTGCCCTAAATCATCACCTGCGATTTAATTCTTTCCTTCTACTGACATACGCAGCTTATTTCCGCGTTGAAGAGTGCAATCTCAACACCGCACTCTCTGACACTGCAGGATGAGCTGCAAAGGCTGCAGGTATTGACAAAGAGAAGAATCATCACCGCTGCAAAAAACAGCAAGATTAATGAGAAGCTTATGTAGTAAGCCCTAAGCTCCCCATTTTTGGCGAATCTTTCTGTTACGGCTGTAAGTGGGATAGCAGCGATGATGGTGATGGCCAGTGCAGTGATGGCATCAACTGAGTAGTGAGCTACTCCCTCCTCAATTTTTGCCGAAGTCCACGGGAGCTTTATTCCATTGTGGGCCAGATAAACGCTGGAAATCACGAAAATTCCCAGAGTTACGGCTGTTGTTAGAGCAAAAAACGTAGATAATCTGAAAGCCCTGCCCATACACCTTGTTAACACACAAAAATTTAAAATTTTCTAAAAGTAAGGCTACCTCGCATCGAAGTATGACATCTCAACCACGTCACCCTCAATCGTTTCGAGGAAGGCTCCCCTCTTGACCTGTACAAGCCTTCCCAGGCTTTTCGGCTTCAGCATAAGCCTCACAACTGTAAGCTCGCTCTCCTCTATGTAGCTTGGCGACTGGTAGAAAAGGGACTGGCTCATCACTTCCTTTCCCTTCACCTCTGCTACAAGTCCGCTTACACCTCTTCCCAAATCATTTATCCTTGCAGGAGTGAGGAAAACGCAGTCTCCCGGTTCGGCCTTTAGTGCAGTTGCAACATTGTGTGCGCTGCGCAGTTCTATGGTCCTAATGTTCCTTCTCATTAGCTCTTCAATCACGTTTCTCGATATGCCCGTCAGCACCAAACACTTCATGCTATCACCCGTACATGGGGAACTCCTCTTTCCTCTCTTCCTGCATCCTTGCCTGCTCAGCCAATTTCTGCATCTGCGCCTCTATCATCTCCGCCTCCTTGAGCAACTTTTCCACACTGACGTTCCAGTTCATTATTTTGTTTACAGCCTCAATCAGGCTAGCAGCAGCCCTGGGATCAGGATTGAAGCCGAGTGTTTCCCCGAGAAGCACAATTCCGGGCATCTTTGCAGCAACGCACTCGTTCATTATGCTTCCTGCAATTCCCGAAATCGTCCCCGTTTTGAATATCTCCGCGTGGTCTTTAACCTCCTCAAGAAGCTCTTTGCTCGTAGCAGCAGCGAACACTCTCTTCTTGTCTTCAAAGGTTGCAACTCCGGCAAAGGAGTAAACTCTCCTCGCGTTAATCTCAGCGGCGAACTGAACGATTTTCTTGCTCATATCGATGGCGGCCTGAGGTATTATGGGTACATCCGAGTGAATGAGAACGAATCCTAAGTCTGCGCTCTGGTAAACTCTCACAGGCGGCAGAATTACGCCCTCATACAGAGATGCAACTGGAGGGAGGAGCCTCGAATCAACGATGCCTATGGACTCCAGTTTCAGCTCCATTATGTAGTGTGCGGTGGCTATTGTGCCCACAAGCCCTATTCCCGGAAAGCTCGTTATCAGAATCGGGTTTTCAACATCCACCTTGTCGACAATAATTTCCGTTTCAAGCTCCATGCTAAAAATTGGAAAAAGAGGTATATCACTTTTCTGGCGCGACTTTAACCACGTACTTCTGCCCGTCTATCTCAACCTCGAAGCTCCCCTCAATCTTTCCTCCCGCAACTGGGAACGGCTCCTCGACCATTTCCCCTTTCAGGAATTTCAGGCCGGTTTGCGGGAAGAGTGCGTAGAGCAAAACGTCCTCATCGCTGGGATTCTCTATTCCTGCCTCAATGAGCTCCTGCTTCCTCTTCTCGAACTCAGGCTCAAGCAGGTCGGCAGGTCTGCAGTCGATCGGCTTTTCATCGCCAAGAATCTTCTTTACAATATCGGGCTTGATCGGAGCGGGAGTTCTCCCGTACATCCCCTTCACCAAGTCCTTGGTTTCCCTCGTCACGACCTTGTACCTTTCCCCCACCAGGACATTAATCACCGCCTGCACGCCTACAATCTGGCTCGTTGGAGTGACGAGCGGCGGATAGCCCAGGTCTTCCCTCACTCTTGGCACCTCCTCTAGAACCTCCTGAAGCCTGTCGAGGGCGTTCTGCTCCTGAAGCTGGGCAATAAGGTTGCTGAACATCCCTCCCGGAATCTGGTAAACCAAGACTCTCGTGTCAGGAATTGTCGAGAGAGGGTTAAGGTAGCCTGAGTACTTCTCCCTTATCTTCATGAAGTACTCTCTCGCCTCAAGCAGAATATCCAGCTTCACGCCTGTGTCGTAACCAAGCTCGTTCAGAGCATAGACCATGCTCTCCGTCGGAGGGTGGGAGGTCCCGCTGCTCAGCGGAGACATGCAGGTATCAATCATTTCAGCTCCCGCCTCAACGCCCTTCAGCAACGCCATCGAAGCCATCCCGCTCGTGTAGTGTGAGTGGACGTTTATTGGCAGTCCAACCTCCTTCTTCAGCGCTTTTACAAGCTCGTATGCCATTTTCGGAGAAAGCATCCCCGCCATATCCTTCAGGCAGATGGAATCGACCTCAAGCGCCGCAAGCTCGTTTGCAATTTCTACGTACTTCTCCACGGTGTGGACGGGAGAGATGGTGTAGCATATCGTCCCCTGTATGTGGTCCGCATTGTACTTTTTAGCAGCCTTAATGGACGAAATCAAATTCCTTACGTCGTTAAGAGCGTCGAAAATTCTGAAAACGTCGAGTCCGTTTTCTATCGTTTTCTGGACAAACTTCTCAACAATATCGTCAGGATAGTGGCGGTATCCCACGAGATTTTGCCCTCGAAGCAGCATCTGAAGCTTTGCGTTCTTAACTCTCTTTCTGATTTCTCTCAGCCTCTCCCACGGGTTCTCGTTTAGAAAGCGGTGGCAGGCGTCAAAGGTTGCACCGCCCCAAACTTCAAGCGAGTAAATTCCCGACTCGTCGAGAGTTTCGAGAATTGGGAGCATGTCTCTCGTTCTCATTCTTGTGGCAAGCAGGGACTGGTGTCCGTCTCTAAGAGTTAAGTCAACAATTTTTACTTTTGCCATGTCTCAAGCCTGATGGGAAATACAAAAATTTTTTGTTTTTAATATTGCTTGCACCTCAAAAGATCAAGATTTACGTTCTTCAGGAAAGTTTATTTAGGTTGATGGCAGTATCAAATCAAGGTGATGGTATGAGGGAAATAAAGATAGTTCTGCCGGAGCTGGAAGATGTGGTTCCAGAGGAGTTTTTGGAGCACATGCTGAAGGCGACAAAGGAAATACTGCTGGCAATGCGGACTTTGATAGATTCAGGTCTTGACAAGATTGAAGCTGTTGAGGAGATAACTAAGGCTAAGAAGGAAATAAAGAAGATCGAGGTCGAGTAGGAATTTATCATTATATAAACGATTAATATTCTTGAGAAAATAATAAATACTTCCGCTGCCCAATATTCATTAGGTGTCTGAAATGGTCATGGCCAGCGAGAAGTCTGTGCGCTTCAACTTCCCGGAGTTCAAACCTGTCGTTGTTAAGGACAGGAAGGGCGAGGAGATTCTCATCAGGCAGTACATACACGAGCAGGACAGGGAGAAGCTTATAGAGATGTACGAAACCTACGACCCCGACTATCGCTGTCTAGGTTTGCCCCCAATAAGCAGGAAGGCCATCGAGAACTGGATTGACTACCTCGCGGAAAACGGCTTTGCAATAGTCGCAGAGAAGGACGGAAGAATCGTTGGACACCTCGTCATAGTTCCAACCGAGGATATGAAGGTTGACCTGACGATATTTATCCATCAAGACTACCAGAACAGAGGGCTCGGGCAGGAGATGATGAAGCTGATAATCGATTACTGCAAAAAGGCTGGATTTAAGGGAATCATGCTCGTGACTGAGAGAAGCAACGCGAGAGCCATTCACGTTTACAAGAAGATGGGTTTCAAGATTGTCGCTCCATACTACGAGTGCGACATGTATCTCGATTTGACGGAGCAGCAGAACGAGTGAATAATTGGTTTTTAATCTCACTTTAAAGAAAATAGAAGAAATTCCATTTTTTGTGTAGAACCACACTTTCAATTAACTCAGTAAACCTCGCTCTCCTTCCCGAGCAGCTTAAGCAGTATTGCCTTCTGGGCGTGCAATCTGTTTTCAGCCTGATCAAACACGATGGAGTGCTTACCTTCCATCACCTCATCCGTAATCTCCTCCCCTCTGTGTGCTGGTAAGCAGTGCATAACGACGACATCATCCTTTGAGAACTTGAGCAGCTCATCTGAAACCTGATACGGCTGAAACGCCTTTAGCCTAGCCTCCTTCTCGGCCTCCTGACCCATCGACGTCCAGACGTCGGTGTAAATCACATCCGCCTCCTTAACAGCCTCCTTCGGGTCTCTCACGAACCGCAGCTTTGCACCCATTTCCTCGGCTTTCTTAACAATCTCGGGATTTGGGTCGTAGTTTTCAGGTGTTGAGATGACCATCTTCATTCCGGTTAGCGCAGCGGCGAGAATCATGGAGTTGCAGACGTTGTTTCCATCCCCAACCCATGCGAGAGTGACGTCCTTGAAGTCCCCTCTGTACTCGTAAATCGTCAGCAAATCCGCAATAACCTGGCACGGATGCTCAAGGTTGCTCAGACCGTTGATAACTGGAACTGTTGAGTATCTGGCAAACTCCTCGATGGTGCTGTGCTCCCTAACCCTCATCATTACCGCATGAACGTATCTGCTGAGAACTCTCGCTGTGTCCTTTATCGGCTCCCCTCTGCCGAGCTGAAGTTCGTCCCACCCGAGGTAGAGCGCGTGGCCGCCCAAGTCGGTCATAGCAACCTCAAAAGATACTCTTGTTCTCGTTGAAGGAAGTTCGAAGATCATTGCGAGGCTTTTGTTTTTCAGGTAATCGGTAACAACGCCCTTGTACCTTTCCTCCTTTAGCTTCTCGGCAAGCTTGAGTATCTCGAAAAGCTCATCCTTTTCGAGGTCAGCCATCGAAAGAAGATGCTTCATACCGGTTAAAAATTTCCGGTTAATTAATTAAACTTTCTGTTTTTGGAGGTAGTGCTCTATCCTGTCCAAGAGGTACTTTCTAGTGAATGGTTTCTCGATGATTTCCCTTGCTCCGGCGTCGAGAATTTCCTGCCCTCTGTGGGCCGCAAAGGCGGTCACACAGAGTATTACGGCCTTTGGATCCTTTTGCAAAATAGCCTTTGTCGCTTCCACACCGTCTACTTCCGGCATGGAGATGTCCATTAAAACTATGTCCGGCCTGAATTTTTCGTAGAGGGCAATTGCCTCTCTGCCGTTCAGGGCCACTATAACCTCATAATAGTCCTCAAGCATTAACTTAAGGGCCTCAAGAACTGCGAGGTCGTCCTCAACAATCATTACTCTTGGCTTCATGCTACCCCCTTTTCCCTTCATTTTGAATAATATAAATGTTACCTTCTGAGCAGGTATATTCTCCTCGTCAGGCTTCCGTGGACTCTCTCTTCAGTTTTCATCTCTATTTCGAAATTCGAAAAAAAGCTCTCAACATCAATGTTGGTGACAATGGCGGCCCTTCCACCCTTCTTTAGCACCCTCTCAAATTCCTCGCTGGTTTTCGAGTAGAGCTCATCAAGAGTTCCCGCAGCCTTGGTTGACCTGAGGTACGGATAGTCCGTTGCTATCCCGCGGACAGACTCGTCCCTCAAGGGGAGGTTTTTCGCGTCACCGAGCAGGACGCTCCCTTCAATGCCGTAGTACTCAAGGTTTACTCTGCAGCCCCTGACTATTTTCTCGATGAAGTCGATTCCGATTGGATTGATTCCCATGAGGCCAGCCTCAATAAGAAAGCTGCCCGTTCCGCACATCGGGTCGAGAAGAGTTTCTCCTTCCAGAACTCCCGTAAGGTTCACCAGCGCCCTGGCAAGCTTTGGCTTAATGGCGGAGGGCATTAAAAAGGGCCTTCTGTCCGGTCTCCTGAGGAAGAACTGTCTGGTATCTCTTTCGAACTCAAGCAAACCGACGTAGCATTTATCGTCCTGTATGTAAACTTTGTAAACGATTTCTGGATTCGAAACGCTGACTTTTGCTCCCCTCTTCCACAACAACGCTCCAAGCTTCCTTTCGAGTGCCGTTTTTCCCTTACCTCCTTTAACCCTGACACAGCACAGTCTGTCGTAAACAGGAATCTCCGAAAAAACCTGCTCAAGCTCGCTAACTGAGCAGATGTCGTATATCTTGGTTACTTCGTTTGTGTAGGCAAGTCTCTCAAAAAACTTCTCTCCTGCGTAGTCCAGCAGCAGAAGTCTTTCCTCGAACTGGTAGTCCTCAACCCATCCGTAGCGTTCGGCAAGAACAAGAACCTCCTTTCTCGCGATTTCGAGGTTATCCGCAGAGAGGTAGAAGAGGAACTTCATTTCTTCTTCTTTTTCTTGTCCTTCTTCTGCTCCCTCTTTTGCTCCCTTATCTCAGCAATTTTTCTCGCAAGCTCGATCATGAGCTTCGTCTTGGTGCCCCTCTTCTCCACAACGACTCTCCCGCCCTCTTCCCACCATGATTTGGGGTACTTCTTCTCCTCAGCCCTGAATTTCAGGCCAAGCTCCTTGCAGGCTTCAACAAGCTCATGCAGTTTTACGTTCGGTACGGCAAACCTCCTGGGAATCCTCCGCCCCTCAGCCCTGCTTTTCTTGCTGTCCAAATTGACAGTCCAGACAACGCACTCCTTCACGTCCTCACCCCATGTTTCTGAAGGTTATTTCAACCAGCGGATGCGGAACGTCCTCGATTATCTCGATGTCCCTCACGGATTTTAGCCCTTTCTTTCTTACGAGCTTCTCAATTCCAAGTTCGATGTCTTCCGGCACCTCGATGATGTATGCGTCAAGTTCCTTGACTCCCAGCTTCGCTGCTGCAACGACTCTGTGGTGCCCATCAACCAGGTAGTAGCGTGAGTCCTTTTTTATCACAACTATCGGCTCCGCGAGCCCCCTTTTCAGCTCGTGAATCCTCCCCTTCAGCTCATCTGCATAAATTCTCGACTGTGTCGGGATCAGCCTGGCGGTTTCAACCTTTCCTCTTCTCACCACAGTCCTGACTCCGTGAACTTTCTCAATTGTGTTCTTCAGCTTCTCCACCTTGTCCGGATCAACCTTCTCAATCTGGCTTCTTATAACGTCGGCGTTGGAGATTATACCAACAAGCCTGTTATCCTCATCGACAACAGGAAGCTTTGAATGTCCGGTTCTGAACATGACTCTTGCAGCGTCTCTCAAATCCATGAAGTCTCTCGCCACATAAAGCTCTCTCGACATGATATCCCTGATCTTCGTTTCCGGAGATTTGTCGAGAAGGTCAACTGCTGAAATGTAGCCCACAACTCTCATGTTGTCGTCCACAACGGGAAAGCTGTCGTGTCCCGTTTTGCGCACAAGCTCGATTGCATCCTTGACGGTGTTATCCGGCTTCAGCGTGTAAACGTTCTTCGTCATGTAGTCCTTAACCTTAATGCTCATTACAGAAGAAAAATGACGGCAAGCTAAAAACTTTTGCTAAAGCTTTTCCAGATAATCAACAACGCTCCTGAAAATGCAGTAGCCGTCCCCGTAACCTTCTCTCCTCCCAACCTGGTAGCCGAAGAATGCCCTTTCAGGGTGGGGCATTAAGCCGAAGACCGTATGTGTTGCGTTGCAAATGCCCGCGATGTTGTAGAAGCTTCCGTTGGGATTCCAGGGGTATCCTGCATAATCTCCCTTTTCATCAACGTATCTGAAAACAATCTGGTCGTTGGAGGTGAGCCTTTCCAGATACTCATCCTCCTTTCCCGAGGGAAAAACCACCTTCCCCTCTGCATGCGCCACAGGGAACATCACCACGTCTTTCTTTAGATTTTTCACGAAGATGCACTTCTCGCTCTCCTTTTTCAGCAGAGTCGGCCTGCACTCGAACCTGCTTGAGTCGTTCATCGCCAATGCCATCTCAGGTTTTTCGGCAAGCGGCTTATCTTCATCAAAGCCCGGAAGAGCACCAAGCTCGACGAGAACCTGAAAGCCGTTGCAGATACCGAGGATTGGATAGCCCATTTTTATGAACTCCTCAATGTCCTTTCTCAGAACGCTCTTTACCCTCGCCGAGAAGATTGCCCCGGCTCTGATGTAATCCCCTGCCGAAAACCCGCCGGGAAAGACCAAGCACTGGTAGTCGAATACGCTTCTTTGCTCCTCGAACCTTATCATGTCGCTGTAAAACTGCTTGATGTGAACGGCCTCTGCCTCAACCCCGAGACTTCTGAAGGCTTTAACCGTCTCATCCTCGCAGTTTGTACCCTCCATCCTCAGAACTGCAACCTTGATTTCCTCCCTGTCCATCGGTAAGCAATCAACCGCAATCTTTTAAGCTTTTTCCGTGTCGGCAGCGTTGATGTTCTGCACTCTTTAGTGCTAGTAACGGCATCAATTTGAAAAGAATTCTTTTAGCTGGTGGGGCTGGTCTGATTCCTTTCTCTAAGATCGTCCTGTCTAGGGAAAAGTAAAAAAAGAAATTGTGGTACTCCTTCGCAACCCACAAACCCCTGATCCAAAGCTCTCCAACGGACTTTCCATCCCACGGCAGCTCATTGCCGTTTGCATCCACAACATTGACCTCAACACCAAGAACAGGCAGGCCCTGATACCTCTTCAGCTCCCAGTAATCCTCCTCGCCAAGCTCGAGTTCGGGTTTAACGAAGTTCAGAGTGACGAGGGGAGAGGTTTCAGTGGCTCCGTAGGCATGGACTATCTCAACACCGAACTCTGCAAAACCCTTCATCATCGCTACTGGGGGTTCAGAAGCTCCCGAGCCTATCCTCAATCCCTCAAGATTCGGTTTGGGCTCCAGTTTCCTCAGATACTCCAGCATGGGGATCAGTATAACCGGCGCAGCCATCGTCACTGTAACTCCCTTGGACTATCAGATCAACCAGCAAGTCAGCGTTCTGCAGAGTGAAGAACCCCGGAAACACGAGCTTTGCACCAACCATGGTCCCAGCAATGTGTTCTCCCCAGCCATTGGCGTGGAACATTGGTACAATCTGCATCACACAATCATCTGCCCCTATTCTGAGATTCGCCACTCCTCCCCACGCATGGAGGTAGATGGAGCGGTGAGAGTAGTAAACTCCCTTCGGCTTTCCGGTGGTGCCAGAAGTGTAGCATATCGTAGCTGTGCTTCTCTCATCAATTTCCTCCCATTCTCTCTCCTTCTTGCCTTTCTCAACAAGCTCCTCGTAGCTGTAGGCTGGATCAAGCTTCGTATCAACCTTCCTGTTGCTCATCACCACAAAGAACTCAAAGTCGTGCTGCTGTGCCAGCGTTTCAGCCATTGGCAAAAGCAAATCATCCACAAGTAAAGCCTTCGCCTTGCTGTGATAAACGACGTAGCCCAGATCCTCCTGAGGTAAACGCATGTTGAGTTCCAGCAGCGCTGCCCCCAAACCCGGGACGGAGAAGTAGCATTCGTAAAAGCGGTGGGTGTTGAAGCCTGGCAGCATGCTGTATTATCCTTGTTACATTTAGCTGGTAGTCATCATTCATGGTGGAAGGTATTCCTTTCAGCATAGTTTTTCACCAATCAATCAAGTTTAATCGACATAATAATTTTTCGAATTAATTTACTTAAGAATCCTGAAAGTTTATTTTCAGTTATAATCTGCTGAAAAACAAAAAAGTTGGAAAATGAACTTACGATGTATTAAACCTTCAAAGCCAGCTCAGCTCCCTCCCTTGTTGCATCGAGAGCCTTTCTGGGCTTAACGCAGTCTCCAATCTTGTAGAGCTCGCTAACCTTGCCCTGAAGCTCGTCATACAGCCCATTGTT
>LDZQ01000606.1_pt1 | contig 24501 bp, 22 predicted proteins | sample 615361 | NCBI WGS metagenome assembly LDZQ01 (sample SAMN03408297, study PRJNA278302) | terrestrial metagenome | isolation source: oil reservoir sample I2 | place: USA: Alaska, North Slope, Ivishak formation | collected 2013 | reverse complement strand
GTACTCCTCCTGGGAGCTAACCCTCAGCCCCACAGCGGCATCAACAGCCTTTGCCAGTATCAGCGTCACGAGGAAGGCGTAGGCTGTTGTGGATGCAACCGCAATCAGTTGTGAAACTAGCAGTTGCGGATTTCCGAACAGTAGGCCTGCATATCCGTTAACCTCCGGATTTGCAAGAATGCCAACTGCAACACTTCCCCATAAACCGCCCATTCCGTGAATCGCCCAAGCATCAAGGCTCTCGTCTATCTTCTTCTTTATTCTGAAGTCCATAGCAAGGTAGCATACTATTCCAGCCACAAGACCTATGACAATCGCTCCCTTTACATCCACAAAGCCTGCTGCGGGGGTTATGGCGGCAAGCCCAGCAATTGCACCGCTCACTATCCCAAGACTCCCCGGCTTTCCCTTAATCCATCCAATTACCATCCAGACAAACCCTGCTACTGCTGCTGAGGTGTTTGTGACCACCACGGCGTTGATGGCCACATCGTTTGCAGCCAATGCACTTCCGCCGTTGAATCCGAACCACCCAAACCAAAGCAGGGCAGCGCCAATGAGCGTCAGCGGAATGCTGTGTGGCTCTATCGAGTACTCCTCGAATCCCGCCCTCTTACCTATCGTCATCGCGACTGCAAGTGCAGCAAATCCCGAGCTTATGTGAACAACCATACCTCCAGCAAAGTCGAGGGCGCCGAGCTTTGCCAGCCACCCCCCACCCCAAAGCCAGTGTGCGAAGGGGGCGTAAACGAACGTAAGCCACAGAGCGCTGAGGAGAATGAACGATGAAACTTTTGCTCTCTCAGCAATTGCGGAGGTGAGGATTGCAATTGTGACAGCGGCGAACATCATCTGGTACATCATGAACAGCAAATCCTCCCCCTTAACTCCGCTTAGCAGTGCATAATTCAGCCCTCCAATGATTCCAGAGATGTCATTTCCGAAGCTCACCGAGTAGCCGTAGAATATCCACAGCAAAACCGTGATTATGAGTGATATGAAGCTCAGCGCAATCATGTTAACTGCATTCTTTCTCCTTACCATTCCTGCGTAAAAGAACCCCACTCCCGGCACCATCAGCATTACAAGGGCCGTGGATGCGAGTATCCATGCGACATTTCCGTCACTCATGTACTCAGGATTTCATGCCAGATTTAAAAGTTTTTTGCATGAATTAGAGAATTTACTGAAGAATTTTTAAGAAAATTTGTAGAAATTGAAGATTTCTCAAGAACGCGGCCAATTTAGAAAATGTTAAAATCGACATCAAAAAATAAAAAATATTCTTTTTAAAAAAAGAAAAATCAGCTACTCTGCTTCAACAGCCTTCTCAGCAGCTTTCCTGTGGGTGTTCTTGGCAGAGGTTTATCCGTAAACTCAATTATCCTCGGTAGCTTGTACTTGGCGATGTGCTTTTCAAGGAAGGCTAAAATGTCCTCCTTGAGCTTCTCGTCTGGAGTATAACCCTCCTTGAGCCTTATTATGGCCTTCACTACCTGTCCCCTGATTCCCTCTGGGTCAGGAACGCCTATGACAGCACACTCGGCAACTGCCGGATGGGTGTTGAGGGGTTGCTCTATTTCATCTGGCCCGATTCTGTAGCCGCTGGACTTGATTAGGTCGTCATCTCTGGAAACGAAGTATATGTAGCCGTTTTCATCTTTCCTGACGAAGTCTCCGAGCACGTTCCAGCCGTTCCTAACACTTTTAGCCTGCTTCTCCTGCAAGTCCCTCGATGGGTGATTCCAGTATCTGATTCCGGTCGGACCTTTGATGTATAAGCTCCCAACCTCATCTGCTCCGCACTCCTTTCCAGTTTCAGGGTCAACTACCTTGGCGATGTAGCCTGGAACGGGAAAACCTATGCTTCCAGCAACGGGCTTGGGAGCGCAGGCGTTGGCGATACAGATGTGCAGCATCTCTGTAGCACCCAGAGACTCGTAGATGTCCATTCCGAAGACCTCCTTCCACCTCTTTGCCGTCTCAGCACCCAAAGCTTCTCCACCGCCCGTGAAGAGCCTCAGACTGCTGATGTCGTACTTGTTCATGTACTCCTCCAGCTTGGGGTCGGCGAGAATCATTCTGTAGGATGTTGGAAGTGAGGAAAAGACTGTGATGCCGTGCTCCTCCACGTACTTGAAGAAGTTCTCAACGCTGAATCTCGGCCAGATGCTCGCTGCAGCACCGTGGAAGTAGGGAATTAGGCAGCCGTTGCCGTAGCCCATCGCAAAGCTTACCGGAGCGGGCCCTCCAACAACGTCATCTGGTGTGAGCTTCCAGACGTGCTTGCCCACGAGGTAGACTGATGATATCACATTCTCAACGAAGTGCACACAGCCCTTTGGCAAGCCTGTTGTGCCAGAGGTGTAGAGAATCAGTGCTGGGGTTCCGATTTTGAGCAGTATTGGGTCAAACTTCGCACTCTCAGCCGTAACCTCCGAGAAGGGGATGAAGCCCTCCTTCTCCCCATCCATCACAACCATGGCCTTTGCAGTCTTGATCTCATCCTTGACCTCATTCACCGCCGGGAATACTCTCTCGTCACCGCTGACAAACAAGGCCTTAATTTCAGCGTTGTTCGAGACGAATGACACCTCCTTGCCCGCCCACATTGGGTTTAGAGGCACAGGAATGGCTCCTGCCTTCATTATGCCGAAGTTCACTGCAATTGCTTCCGGCATGTTCCTCGTTCTGAAACCGACTCTATCATACGGTTGGACGCCTATCCCAACAAGGAAGTTGGCAATCTTGTTGCTCAGCCTGTAGAGGTCTCTGTAAGTTACTCTCCTGTCCTCAAAGTAAACAGCCACCTTTCTGCCTCGCCCTTCCCTGATATTTCGGTCAAGCAACTCTTCAGCCAGATTCAGCTCCTTCCTCTCTCCAATATACTCCTGCACCTCGACAGGAATTATTATCTCGGGCCAAGTCTCCTTTGGAACGATATATCTCTCAATCTCCATAAACTCACCCCAAAACCTCCTTTATCTTCTCCAGCGAGTCCGGATTTTCCAGAGCTGAGGTGTCGCCAAGCTCCTGCTTGGCAACAACAGCCTTTATCAGCCTCCTCATAATCTTCCCGCTCCTCGTTCTCGGCAGATCGGGGACAAACACAACCCTGTCCGGCTTGAAGGGCTTTCCGAACTCCTTCACAATTTTGTCAACGATTTCCTTCTCCAGCTCCTCACTCGGCTCATAGCCGGGCTTTAGAGTCACAAAAACCCAAACAACCTCTCCCTTAAGCTCATGCGGAACTCCAATGCATGCGGACTCCTGGACAGCAGGAATGGAGTTCACGATGGTCTCAATCTCTGCAGGTCCCATTCTCTTTCCTGCAACCTTTATGACGTCATCGGCCCTGCCGAAGAGGAACCAGAAACCATCCTCGTCAACATAAGCCCAGTCTCCGTGGTACCAGACTCCCTTCCACCTGCTCCAGTAGGTCTTGATGTACCTCTCAGGGTCTTTCCAGAAGCCTCTTGTCATTGATGGGGCTGGCTTCTTGCAAACCAGATATCCAATCTGCTGCCTCACAGAGTTTCCAGCGTCATCAAACACATCCACGTCCATCCCCAATCCGGGATAGCCCAAGGTTGTCGGCTTGAGGGGCATTGCGGGAGAGGGAAGCAAAAAGCAGCCGAAGATCTCGGTTCCTCCTGAGAGGTTTATGATCGGGCACCTCTCCTCGCCAACGACCTTCAGCAGCCACATCCACGTGTCGTGGTCTATCGGCTCTCCGGTGTTGCCCGTAGCCTTTAAACTGCTCAGGTCGTGCTGCTTTACCGCCTCATCTCCGTATCTCTTCAGCAATCTGTAAACCGTCGCTGAACCACCAAGCTGCGTAATTTCAAACTCCTCAATCATCGCCCATATCCTGTCGGTGTTGGGATAGTCGGGGGCTCCCTCAAAGAGAACGTGAGTCCCGCCGAGATGCTGGCAGCCAATAATCTGCCAAGGCCCCATCATCCAGCCAATGTCGGTGATCCAAAGAAAAACGTCTTCAGGCTTCAAATCCATGTTGAAGAAAATCTCCTTGCTGCTCTGCAAAATCACTCCCGCATGGGATAAAACAACCCCTTTCGGCTTTCCGGTTGTGCCTGAGGTGTAGAGCAGCAAAGCAGCATCGTTGGGGTCCATCTCAACCGTCTCACACCTGCTGCTCTCCTTAACCTCATCCCAGTAAACGTCCCTATCCTCCTTCATCTCAACTTCGGTGTCCGCCCTGTTCACCACAACAACCTTCTCAACCTTCGTCCCCTCAAGGGCCTTGTCGAGTTCGGGCTTGAGTGGCACAGCCCTCCCTCTTCTGTAGCTTGCATCTGCTGTAACAACAACCTTCGCATCTGAATCAGCAAGCCTCGTCTGAATGGCTGCAGAGCTATAGCCCGAGAATATCGGCATCGCAATGGCGCCAATCTTCATGGCAGCAAAGAGAGTAACGACAGTTTCAGGAAACATTGGGAGGTAGAGGGCCACAACGTCCCCCTTCCCAACTCCAAAGGCCTTGAGGGCGTTGGCGAGCCTGTTCACTTCCCTGTAAAGCTCGAGGTAGGTGTATCTCCTCACTTCTCCATCCTCTCCCTGCCAGATGAACGCTAACTTGTTCCTCTTCTTTCTGTGCCTGTCCAAGGCGTTGTAAGCGGCGTTTACTCTGCCGTTCACGAACCAGTCAGTCCACTCTATGCCCTTCGACATGTCGTAGACCTTCTCGTAGGGCTTGAACCACTCCACATTGAGCCACTCAACAGCCTTGCTCCACCACCACTCTATATCCTCTGTCGACTTCTCAACCATCTGCTTGTAGTCGGAAAAGCCCTCAGCATCCATGAAGGCCTTGACGTTGGACTCCTCAACCAATTCTTTTGGCGGATGCCAGATAAAGCCCATTTTTCTCACCTCAAAAAATAAAATTAAACAATTCCTTTCTCCTTTAGCTCCTCAAGCTTCTTACCCGAAATACCCAGATACTTTCCATAAATGTACTCGTTATCGGCCCCAATCGGCCTGCAGACCCACTTAACTCTTCCCGGAGTTTTGGACATGAACCTCAGCGTTGAGTTGGGGACAAGCACCTCACCGTAGTGCGGGTCCTTCATTTTTACGAACATCCTCTTGACCTTGAAGTGCTCAATGTCCAGAACCTCCTTTGGAGCGTTGAGCCTGCCAGTAACAACCGTCCCCTTCTTGTCGGGCCTTCTTGAGTACTCAGTAACAATTTCAAGAAGCTCCGCAGCAGTGTAGTTCATTGTGAACTTCTCAATCTCATGCTGAATCTTGGGCTGGTTCTCAGGAGTCAGCCTTTCCTTGATTGTGGGGAACTGCTGCTGCAAATCGGGGCGGTTCATTATCTCGCAGAGGGCAGCCCAGTTTGGATCAGTGAAGCCCGACATGAAGGCGTAGCCGTCCTTGCATCTCACGTAGGTGTAGGGGAAGACAGCGTAGTCGAAATTGCCAGCCCTTACCATCTTGTTCTTGGTGAGGTGGAAGTACTGCATCAGGTAGTTGGAGATTGCCATCATTCCCTCTGGCGGGGCGGCATCAATCATCTGCCCTTTGCCCGTCTTTCTCTTGTAGAACATCGCCAAGAGAATTCCAAAAGCCGCCCACGCACCGCCAACATACCACCCCATCCAGTTTCCGTGTTTGAGAGGTTTCTTGTACTCCTGTGGAACTTCAGGGTCAAGCTCTGGCTCGCCTGTCACCGACATTACAACTCCCCTAGCCTGATCAGTCATGTCATAGTCGGGCTGATTTGAATGCTTCTTCGCATCCTCTCCGAACTGGCCGTAGGTGTTTACAGCACAGTAAATCAGTCCGGGATTGATTTCTTTCAGATGCCTGTAGCCAATGCCCAGAGAATCCATGTATCCCGGCTTGAAGGACTCTATCAGCACATCGGCCTTCTTGACAAGCCTCTTAAGGAGTTCTCTGCCCTCTTCCTTTTCAATGTTGAGCGTAACGTGAAACTTGTTTCTTCCCTCAGTCAGATAAGCCAAACCTGCATCCTTGACCATTATGCCGTAAGGCGTCATTTTTCTGGCAATGTCTCCTTCAGGCGGCTCGATCCTGATAACCTCCGCCCCAAGCTCAGCAAGCAGAGACGATGCAAACAGCCCGGCGTAGTTCCCGTAGCTCATATCAAGGACGACCATGTCGTCTATTGCCTCGGGCTTCCTCATCACGTCGTCGGGATTGGTTTCGTTGTAGATGAATCTGGCATACTGGGGGTCGAGGGCCATTCCAACAATCGCCTTCTCCTCCATTCTATCACCTCACGGGAACTTCAACCCCTTCTTTCCGTCCCAGTCCGGCGGAGGGCACTGCGGCTTCACGTCTGGATTCCACCTGTAGATGACGCCCTCCTCGTAAAGCTGCTCGATCTCATCCATGCTCAGGCCGAGGTACTTTGTCAGTACAAACTCATTGTCAAAGCCCAATGGCCTCGCACCCCACTTCAATCTTGCAGGCGTTTCCATCCTTGGCGGGTAGCAGGGCTCAACAAATTCCCCATACAGTGGGTCGTCGTAGGCCATAATTGCCCCCCTCTCCCTCAGATGCTCGCTGTAGTAGGCCTCGTCAACCTCAATAACATGTGAGGATGCAAAGCCGTATTTGTCTGCAAGCTCCTCAACTTCCTTAACCGTCTTGGTTTTTGCCCACTCAGCAATTTCCTTCAGAATCAGCCTCGCATTCTCATCCTTCAGCCTCTCAAGCGGGTCGGCAAACTTCTCGTAGAGATCCATTCTCCCCATAGCCTGGCACAGGCCTTTGAACTCCTCTTCGCTGAAAGCAACGATTGCAACCCATCCATCCTTGCAGTCGAATAGGTCAGAGGGGCAGATTGCCAGATCCCTGTTCCCCACTCTCTCCCTGTTCTCTCCTGTCATGTCCACATAGGTCCAGGTCCAGTCCAGAAATCTGATGACGTTCTCAACCTGAGAATAGTCGATGTACTGCCCTTCTCCTGTCCTCTCCCTGTAGTTCAGGGCTGCAACGATAGCAACTGCACACATCAGAGCAGTTGTCCAGTCAGCAATCCACACACCCGACTTGAGCGGGCCTCTCCCCTCAAAGCCAGTAATGTAAGCCAAGCCACCCTCGCTCTGAGCAATCGCATCGTAGGAAGTTCTTCCAGTGTATGGTCCCCAGCTTCCGAAACCAGAGACGTGAAGCTGTATAATCCTCGGATTAATCCCTCTCAGCCTGTCGTAGCTAATACCCCACTTTGAAAGCCTTCCGGGAGTGAGGTTGTCCACGACCACATCGCTCCGCTTTACGAACTCGTAGAAGAGCTCTCTCGCCTTAGGGTGGCCGAGGTGCATGCCAACCCAGTACTTGTTGTGGTTCTGCTCCAGCAGTCCCGGAGAGAGGTTTCTCCAGAAGTAGGCGTACGGAGTGACGTAGCGCATCTGGTCTCCCCTGCGGGCTTCGAACTTTATCACCTCTGCCCCAAACTCAGCCAGATAGTCTGTTGCTGCAGGTCCGAGAACGACGCTGCAAACCTCAAGAACCCTAACGCCCTTGAGGGGCTCATCCCTGTCAAAAAGGTCTTCAGCACCGAGCAATTTTTTCATATAATCCATATACTCCTCCACACTACTCAATACAATCCCTCCATGCAGTATTAATAATTTGGTAATTTTCAAATGTATAAGTTTTTCGATTTCAAACTTTAAAAAATTGTAGAAATATTAGAAAATGTGATACTGGCGGTCTCTCTCAACTCTCTTTATAAGATCAAACAGCATATCGATAGTTTTTATTCCGTACTTCAGAATTTTAAGAAGCTGAACCTGAAAAATCTGGGCCGTTATGAAGGCATCGGCGAGGGCGTTGTGCCTGTAGCTTACCTCAACCCTGTATTTCTTTGCCAAATTGTCCAGAGTCATTTCCCCTACCGGTCTCTCTCCGAGAATGTAGCAGACCGCCTTTTCGAAGTCTATAACGTCTATCCTCTTGTTCTCCACTTTGTAGCCCTCTCTCTTTAAAGCTCTCTTTAGGAAGCCATAGTCGAGTTCTATCGCGTAACCCACCAGCACCTTTCCCCTTAAGAGGTCCGCAACTTCTTCAGCAATCTCTGAGAAGTCGTGTGCCGTCTTCAGTCTTGCGGGGTCGAGGCCGTGGAACTTCATCGACTCATGCTTGAATTTTTCCGGTCTGAGAAGCCTGTAGTAGCTTTCTCCGGCCAAAATTCTTGTTCCGATTATTGGGACTGCTCCTATTGCGATGATTTCATCTTTTTTCTGGTTTAAGCCTGTGGTTTCCAGGTCTATCGACAGAAACTGTACTTTCCTTAAACTGCCCTCCATTAAAGACCCCTCTCAATGCTGTAATGCCCCTTTAAAAAGTTCTGGAACTTTTTGATAACCTTGAAGCCCTCTTTAAGGACGAAGGCCTCGATTCTGTCGATCTCAGACACTTTGATGACGTTATCAGCTTTTTTGCCCTCAACAACCTCTTTCGCCTGGAGTCTAAGCCTTAAATCCTGGAGAAACTCGTAAGTTTCCTTAAGGGACTCGGCAAGGTCTGCGTCCATTACATGAGTCTCCTTAAGCTCTTCCAGCCTTTCCCTCGTGTTAGTTACTTCGATTAATCCGTGCTCTAAAGCAAGAACCCTCACACCGTTTACAATAGGGTATATTCCGTTCATCTTTAGGTCAATTTCCTTCTTCATTCTTAACCCAAAAAGCCCAAGGGGAGGTTCCGCTATCGTGGCATCGTAGGCGAGGTATCGTAGGGATTGAGAAGTGTGCTCCCTCTTGATGTGCTCAATCAACTCTTTGCAGAGTTTTTCGTCTCCGTAGATGACCCTCAGGTCGAGAAATACTGAGAGGAATCTGAGGTTGTCTGGTGTCAGCTTGATAAACCACTCTGAAAAAACGCTTTTCCACTCTTCAACGCTCTTGCACCAGTTCATCGCCATGTACCCTCCCCTGCATTTCGGAATTCCAACGTAATCGAGGGCGTTGTTGACACTCTCCGCAAATTGGCTGAGCCCCTCTCCGTCACCCTCATGAACGATTGCGTTGTCCTGGTCGGTTGCAATTACCTGCTCCTTCCTGGCTGAGCTTCCCATGTGCACCCATGCGAAAGAGGGCAGCTTTCCCCACTCCCTCTCAAATCTCTCCTTTTCCATCTCAATCACCTTTACAACCAGATAGTCGTAGATTTCCGTCAGTATGTTGGAAAGGTCGTAGAAGTGCATACCTCGCATTACAAGGGAAGAAATCGATTTTGTCAAATTCTTAAACGTGTTTTTTATTTCTTCGAGGCTCTTGGCCTTTTTCAGTTTTCTGTACAGCACGATGAGGGAGGTTGTTGGCTCAAAGAGTGTTAAGATGTCGTTGGCCGTTATTACGCCCCTCACCTTTCCGTTCTCTGTGACAACAAGGTGATTTATGCCCCTCTTCAGTAGCTCGAGATGGGCCTCGAACACCGGTGTTGAGTAGTCAACAGCAACTACTGGAGAAGTCATGTACGCGGAAACTTTTTCCTGGTGGCTTTTTCCGTAGATAATGAAGGTTCTAAAGTCCTTGCTCGTTAGTATTCCGAGGGGTTTGAGATTGTCATCCACCACCACAATCGAACCGACTCCGTTAAGCTCCATCTTAATTGCAGCGTCTCTGATTGACGTGTATGGACTGCAGACAACCGGTTTTTTTGAAATAAGCTCTCCAACTCTTGTCAGAAATAACCTGTCAGTAATTTCTTCCTCCCTGAAGAGGTCAGGAATTCTGCTAAACCTTTTCTCCTCAAAAGATTTGAAAAAGTCTGAGAAAAGCTTGTTTTTTTCCATGATGTCCATGAAGACGTCTTTCTTGATGAGGTAGCAAATCGTGTCCTCCTCAGCTACAGCAACCCTCTGCGGGTTATGCGTAAGGCCAAATATTTCTCCCCTTGAGAACCGGTCAATTAGCTCTCCATTTTCATATACTCCGACAACGCCAGAGTAAACGAAGTAAACGTAATTGCTGTTCTCCCCGCGCTTTATTATCTCCTCGCCCTCCTCGTAAGCCTCCACTTCCAGCTCGCCAACTATTTTCTCAAGCTCTTCCTCTTTCAGTAGATTGAAGGGTTTTATTTTTCTCAAAAACTCTTTAGGCGGCAGCATTTTTTATAATTAACAAATCTGGCAATATAAAGCTTTTGCAGATACACTCATTTTAAATATCAATCAACATTAGTTGTGTTCATAAATGAAAAAATTTAAATATGTTGGATTTATCACAAACAATAGAGAAGGTAGGTGAGAAAATGCCTTGGCCGCCGAAAGTGTTTTGGGTAGGTTTGGTAGTGTACTACGGCTTTGTGGCACTTTGCTGGATTGGGGAAGCGACTGCAGGGATAAACCACATACCGACGGCAGCTTTCTGGTACGCGTCGTTCCTAGGGACGTTCTTGATACCGCTGTTCATGTCGATAATATACTTCTACTTCCCGGAGAAGGCTGAAGAAGCGAGAGGTGGTTCGTAATGGCTCAGGTGGAGGCACCGGTCATAGGAATTACAGTGCTGTACTTCCTGGCCATAATTATAATAGGATACTATTCGAGGCAAAGGCTGAAGAGCGCTACAGACTACTACGTTGCTGGAAGGCAGGTTGGCGCTGTTGTTAACGGTCTTGCACTGGAATCTACTTACCTGAGCCCTGCTTCGATGCTCGGACTACCGGCATACATCTTCATCCTCGGCTACCCCTTCTGGTGGGCGATGTCGGCCATAATTGCTGGAATGCCCATTGCAACTCTGCTGACAGCATCAGCACTGAGAAAGTACGCACCAACAAGCTTTGCTGACTACTACGCTGACAGGTACAACGACCAGAGGCTCAGATGGCTTGTGGGTATAGTTACAGTGATTGGTGCGGTGCTCTACATAACGCTCTCGCTTGTGGGTATGGCCCTCTTCCTGTTAGCTGTCGCAAAAGTGCCCTACATCATTGGACTGATAGTTGGAACGATTATAGTGATGCTCTACGTTGTGTGGGGCGGAATGATAGCAACGAGCTGGAACGCTGCCTTCCAGGCGTTCCTGATGACTGTTGCTGCAGTTATTGCTGCTGCAGTAATTGTTATCAAGCTCGGAGGACTTGGAGGATTTTACGAGGCTGTTTTGGCCAACAATCCCAAGTTCTGGAACACCCCGAGCGACCCTGAGCCACCCCACCTCCTCAGCGGAACGTGGATTGCAGTTATTGGCTGGTTCTTCGTCTGGCACTACGGATTCGCAACGATGCCCTACACCGTCGTGAGGTTCTTCACAACCATGGACATCAAGACCGCAAGAAGAAGCATTTTCTGGTGCACTCTCGCTGCAGGCATTTTCTACATGGCTCTGGAAATTATCGGTGCTGCCTCAAAGCTTATGATTGAAACAGGCCCGATGGGAGGAGAGGGAGCCAATGCGGTCAAAATCCTTCAGAGCTACATGGCCCAGTATGGAGTTGGAGGGTGGACTGACTACTCAATGATTGCAGCAGTTGAGGCCTTACAGAATCCATGGGTTCTCGGTATCCTCTGTGCTGGCGGTTTAGCAATTGCAATGTCAACTGCAGCAGGATGGGTTATGGTTGTCAACACTCTTCTGACAAGGGACTGGGGAGACATGCTTCTGAAGAGCAAGTTTGCTAAGGAGAAGCCGGTGACTCTGGCCAGGATAATCTCAGTAATATTCCTGATCGTGGGATTCCTCGTTGCCATCAACCCGCCGGGACTTGTGCTTGACCTGTCAGGATGGGCATTCGTCGTCATCATCTCCGCCCTCGGTCCAGGACTTGTGCTGGGACTGTGGTGGAAGAGGGCAACGAGAGCGGCGATGTGGACAACAGCAATAGTCATGACCCCACTGCACCTCTACGCATGGCTGAAGGCAAAGCTCGTGCTCGGGCATCATGCCTTCTTCTTCCTCAACGACGTGCTGTTTGGCAACGCAAAGGCCCTGATTACGCCACACCAAGTCTGGGCAATTCCAGTGGGCTTCCTGCTGTTCATCATCGTGTCTCTCATAACCAAGCCCGTTGAGGAGGAGGCTGTACAGAAGTACTGCGTTGAGCTGACCAAGGAGGTTTAAATTTTTATTTTTATATTTTTGTTTTTAACACGCTGTTTTTAGCGTACTGTATTTAGCTTTAATGTCAATAATTAATTACGAGAGCAAATGAAAAATCTAAACGCGTAAAAATTGGATATATCAAGTATTAATTGGAACAAATTCGGTACAGGCGGATTATCTATTTTTAAATCGGCACATTACGTAAAATTTAAGTATTAACGAAATGCAAAGAATAATTGGTGATGGAATGGTAGCTGTTGTGGGAGTTGGTTATGCGGGTTTCAACTCCACCACGCCCGACCTGAGCTGGAAAGAAATTATGTACGAGGCTGCGGTCAGAGCCTACACCGATGCTGGCATAAATCCGCGCAGGGATGTGGACAGCTTTGTAACGTGTGCTGAGGACATATACGAGGGCTTTGCCATTTTCGACGAGTTCGTCCCGGACCAGCTCGGAGCGGTGGTGAAGCCGACGTGCACCGTAACGGCAGACTTCCTCTATGGCGTTGCGACGGCATACATGCACATAAACAGTGGGCTGGCGGACATCGCAGTTGTTGAAGCCCACAGCAAGGCGAGTGACATTCAGACATTTGGCAATGTTGTTAAGTTTGCGATGGACCCGATATGGCTGAGGAACGTTGGAAATGCCCATCCATATTACCTCGCTGCTCTCGAAATGTTCCAGTACATGGCTGAGAGGTGTCTCAGCGAGGAAGACGTGGCAAGGGTTGTAGTGAAGAACAAGAACAACGCCCTGCTCAATCCTGCAGCCCCTTACGCTGCAAACGTAACTCTTGACGACGTCATGGCGAGCCCTAAGCTCTTTGACCCCATGAAAAAGATGGAAATAGCTCCTCTTGCTGACGGCTGTGTTGTCTTTGTCCTTGCAAGCGATGAGGTGGCGAGGAAGCTGACAGACAACCCAGTCTGGGTTAAGGGAATTGGATGGTGGAGCGAAACCTACGGCTACGATACTGCGAGCTTCTCTGCAATGTATGCCTACAAGGCAGCAAAGATGGCCTACAAGATGGCGGGAATAGCCAATCCCGCCAAGGAGGTGGACTTTGCTGAGGTTGACGACAGGTTTGCCTTCAAGGAGATGCAGCACATCGAAGCATTGCAGCTTGCTGGCAAATTCGACGTTGCAAGGCTTATGGCTGAGGGCTACTTCGACAGGGATGGTGCCAAGCCGGTAAACGTTTCTGGAGGAAGTCTGGGAGTTGGCAATCTGCTGGAGTGCACAGGAGGGCAGAAAGCTTTAGAGGTGGTTCTGCAGCTTCGCGGTGAAGCGGGCAAGAGGCAGCTTAGCGATGTGGAGGTTGGAGTGGCTCAGGCATGGCGCTACCTGCCGACGCACAGCGGTGCTGTAGCAGTTTTTGGTGTGTAAGGTGGTGGTTATGGAAGTTGAGAGGATAAGCGGTTTGAAGTTTCACAAGAAGCAGGATGTGGCCATTGTAGGAGCGGGAATGACCACCTTCAAGAGGAGGCTCAATGAAACGGGAAGAGAGCTGAGCTACCTTGCTGTAAAGCAGGCTTTAGAGGAGGCTGGCCTTACGATTGACGACATTGAGATGGTGGTGATGGGCTCTGCACCAGACGCCTTCGATGGCTTCCACATGAAGGGAGAGTACCTGCTCGACGGCTCTGGTGGGAGTAACCGCCCTTACATGAGAGTTTTCGTCGGTGGTGGAACTGGAGTCTTTGCCCCAATCGCTGGCTACTGGCACGTTGCAAGCGGTTTAGCTGATGTCTGCCTTGTCGTTTGCGAGGAGAAGATGTCTTCAGTCCATCCCCATCCCCAGTCGGCTTTCAAGTACATCTGGGACCCCATCCTCGACCGCCCGCTTAACCCCAACCTGATATGGATTTTCGCACTCGAAATGCGCCGATACATGCACGTCCACAACATAAAGCACGAGGATATCGCTTTGGTTTCTGTCAAGAACAAGGCAAATGCTTTGGATCATCCGTGTGCTCAGGTGGCGGAAAAGATTACTGTTGAGGATGTTCTCAACAGCGAGCCGATGGCATTGCCCGTGAGAAGGCTCGACGTCTCACCGCCATCAGACGGAGCTGCAGCGCTGATAATGGTCGCCCCGCACATTGCGAGGCAGCTAACCGACAACCCAGTCTGGGTGACGGGAGTTGGCTGGGCCCTCGACACGACCTGGTGGACCAACAGAGACCTCTACTTCCCGCGCTATGTGGCTGAGGCTGCGAAGATGGCTTACAGGATGGCCCACATCACTGACCCAAGAAAGGAGATTGACGTTGCTGAACCCTACGACCCCTTCGACTACAAGGAGCTGCACCACATGGAGGGATTGGGATTGGCGAAGAAAGGTGAGGCTCCAATTCTGACAAGGGAAGGAGTTACGCAGAGAGACGGTGACTTGCCCACCTGCCCGTCAGGAGGTCTGCTTGGTGTTGGAAATCCAATTGCAGCTACAATGGGTGTCAAGGCGTGCGAAATCTACTGGCAGCTCGCCTACAGGGCTGGAAAGAGACAGGTGGCGAAGGAAGTCACAACAGGAGTATGTCAGGCATGGGGAGACCTGATGCAGGTTGGAACTGTTATGGTTATGTCTAACAAGAGGTGATAGGATGGCTGTAGGCAAAAAGGATATTGAGTGCCCTCCCTATGCTGAAGGCACACCGCTAAGCGATGCGGATATCAAGGAAAAGAGGGTTACCTACGTTGAGGACCACCCTGACATCCGCTACTCGTGGACTGCAGGACAGGCGATAAGCAAGTTTCTTAACGGCCTGAAGGAGGGCAAAATTTTGGGTGTGAAGTGCAACAAGTGCGGTAGAGTTATGGTTCCACCCAGAATGTTCTGTGAGCTCTGCTACAAGCCCATCGACGGATGGGTTGAGCTTAAAGATACGGGGACGGTTGAGACCTTCTCTATATCCTACATCGACCCCGATGCGAGGCCACTGCCTGAGCCGGTTATTGTTGCAGTGATTTCCATAGATGGAGCCTCACCGCACATGGGAATCATGCACATTCTCGATGAAGTGAAGCCTGAGGACGTTTACATCGGAATGAAGGTCAAAGCAGTGTGGAAGAGCGAAGAGGAGAGGGAGGGAGCGATTACAGACATTAAGTACTGGAAGCCGTTGGAGGGGTGAAGATGATAGAGAAGATTGTTAATCCCAAGGAGTTGAGGCACTGGGATGGTAAAATAGAGCTTTACTGGATTTACACAAGCGGCAAAGCGGGAGACGAGTTCTTCAAGAAACTGAAGGATGAGGAGAAGTTTATTGCAGCGAAGTGCAAAAAGTGCGGAAAGGTTTACTTCCCGCCCCGCATCTACTGCGAGAAGGACTTCAGCGATACTGAGTTTGTGGAGGTTAGTGGGGAGGGATGTGTGAGAGCCTTCACCGTTGCAAGGCTCGACGCCTACGAAAAACCTCTTGAGAAGCCCGAGATTTACGCTGTAATTGACATTGACGGCACTGATGGTTGTCTCATCCACCTACTCGGCGAGGTGGAGCCAGAGCAGGTTGAGGTGGGGATGAAGGTAAAGCCCGTTCTGAAGCCAAAGGAGGAAAGAGAGGGCAAAATCACCGACATCCTCTACTTCAAGCCCCTTTAATTTTTTGAGGTGATTTTATGAATTTTGAGCTTAGCGAAGAGCAGAGAATGATTGCCAATGCAGCAAGAGACATTGCAAAGGACTTTCCGCCCGAGTACTGGAGGGAGAAGGAGGAGAATGGTGAGTTTGCGGAGGAGTTTTTCAAGGCGATAAGCGATGCGGGCTTCATGGGCATTGTTATTCCAGAGGAATACGGTGGTGGCGGCTACGGGATGACAGAGCTGCTCATTGCAATGGAAGAGCTCGCTGCCAACGGCTGCGGGATGGCTGGAGTCTGGTACATGGTTCTGACGGAGGTTTTTGGTGCCCTTACCATCGTCAGACACGGAACTGAGGAGCACAAAGAGAAGTATTTGCCGAAGATTGCCAAGGGGGAGATGGAGTTCTGCATGGCCTTAACGGAGCCTGATGCGGGCACAAACACTTTGGCAATAAGAACCACTGCCGTGAAGGATGGTGACGAGTGGGTTATAAACGGAAACAAGATTTTCATCAGCGGGGCGGACAGGGCGAAGGGAATGCTCATCATCGCCAGAACGACGCCGAGGGAGAAGGCTGAGAAGAAAACTCACGGCATAAGCCTTTTCCTTGCTGATCTTCCCAACGATGCAGTTAAGGTTAACCCAATTCCAAAGCACGGGATAAACTACTCAAAGACCTGCGAGGTGAGCTTCAACAATTTGAGACTGCCTGAAAACGCCCTCATCCCGCCCCTCGATGGCGGGTGGTATCACCTGCTCGACACACTCAACCCTGAAAGAATGAGCTTCACAACTGCTGCCATCGGCATCAGCAGATTGGCAATAAGCAAGGCTGTTGAGTATTCAAAGCAGCGCAAGGTTTTTGCAGACCCCATCGGGAGCTATCAGGGCCTGCAGTTCCCCTTAGCTGAGGCTTACGCTACCCTCGAATGTGCGAAGCTGATGAACTTCAAGGCAGCAACTCTCTTTGATCAGGGGGCACACTACAGAGAAGTTGGGGCTGCTGCCAACATGGCTAAAGCTGTGGCTGTTGAGGCTGGCATTAAGGCGGTTTACTGGGCAATGCAGACCTTCGGCGGCTACGGCTACGCTAAAGAGTACGACGTGGAGAGGTGGTGGAGAGAAATCAATCTGATTCGCCTCGCTCCAGTGACGCAGCAGATGGCGCTGAACTTCATAGCGGAGCACATCCTCGGCATGCCGAAGAGCTACAGGACGTGAAATTATGGCTGCAGTTGAATACAGAGAGGAAGACGGAGTTCTGTGGGTGAAGTTCAACCGTCCCGAAGCGCTCAACGCTATAAACAAGGACTTCGTTAAAGGGCTGAGAGAAGTCGTTGATTATGCGAGGAACAACAAGACTGTGAGAGTTATCGTCCTCACTGGAGAGGGGAAGGCCTTCTGTGCTGGAGCGGACATAAAGATGTTCTCTGAATCCTCCCATTTTGTTGCGAGAAGCACAATTGAGGAGCTCGGCAAAGTTCTTGAGGAGATGGAGGATTTGGAGGTGCCGGTGATAGCAGCCATAAACGGCTTTGCCCTTGGTGGGGGCTGTGAGATTGCGATGGCGTGTGATATTATAATAGCAAGCGAGAGGGCGAGCTTCGGTCAGCCTGAAATTAACCTCGGCATCATTCCCGGAGCGGGAGGAACGCAGAGGCTTGCCAGGATAGTGGGCTGGAAGAAGGCCATGGAGCTCTGCCTCACGGGAGAGAGAATCTCCGCAGAGGAAGCCTACAGGCTCGGCTTGGTAAATAAGGTTGTGGAGCACGATAAGTTGATGGATGAAGCAAAAAAGATGGCAGAGGTCATCAAGAGCAAGTCTCCCTACGCAGTAATGCTGGTTAAGCAGGCCGTGAACAGGGGCTTCAAGATGGGGCTGAGAGATGGTATAATGTATGAGAGGGACCTCTTCGCCCTCTCCTTCTCATCTCCCGATGCGGAAGAGGGGATAAAGGCCTTCGTGGAGAAAAGGAAAGCTGACTTCAGGAGGGAGAGGGAGTGAAAGATTTTAGAGTTGTATTTTCCCTTATTTTATTGACTGTGTTTATCCTTGGTTGCACACAACCCGCTCAACCTACCCAGCCCCAACCTGAGGAGAAAATAAAGGTTGGAGTTCTCATCCCCGAAACTGGCCTTTATTCCTCCGCCGGAGTTGCGATGAAGAATGCTGCTGAGCTTGCTGCTGAGCATGCCGGTAATGTCGAGCTTGTTTTTGCCGACTGCGGCGACTCTCCAGAAAAGGCGAAAACTGCCTTTGAGTATTTAGTCTCACAGAAGGTTGATGCTGTTGTTGGGGCATACTCAAGCCCGCAGGCAATGGTTGTTGCCGATGCTGCTGGGGAAAACAAGGTTGTTTATCTGGTTAGCGTGGCATCGACGGGTGTGATAGAGAAGAAGGTTACAGAGGGGAACAGGTACGTTTTCAGAACTGCTTACAACACCACATACTGGGGTGTTCTGGCTGCTGAGTTTCTCAGCTTATCGAAGCCAGATAAATACTACTTCGTCGGCTACGACCCGCTGAAAACCTTCAATCAGGGAATGCTCGCAAAAATCAATGAGCTGTATGGAGAGCCTGAGCTGGAGGTTTACTACAAGTCTCCAAGCGTCTCGCCTGATGACTACAAGAATGTTGCGAAGCAGATTGCTGAAAGGGCTGGCGAGAGGGATGCAATAATCCTTGGTGACCCCGGAGGAGTTTCAATTAACTTCCTGAAGGAGTACAGGGCGAATGGGGGTAAAGGCATAATTTACTCTGTTGGAGGTGCCCTCGCTTTGCCCGCAACTCTGAAAAAGCTCAATGCTGGCTACACTGCCTTTCAGGCCGCTGCGCTTGAAGAGACGGAGAAAACCGATTTAACTGCCAAGTACTTTGCCGACTACAAAGCAAAGTTTGGGGAAGATGCCAACAACTACGCAGGGCTGCTCACCTACGACTCCATAATGATTCTCTCGCAGGCCTTCGAAAAGGGTGGAAAGGAGAAGCTTATCGAAACGCTTGAATCAGGAAGCTTTAAGGGAGCTGCTGGGATTTACAGGTTTAACGAAAACCATCAGGCGCTCTGGGGAAGCGAGGAGCTGAAGGGAACGATTGGAGAGTTCGTTAACGGCAAAGTGGAAGTTGTTTATCCGCCCGAATTTGCCACCTCACAAGTAGTGTGGCCGGAATGATTTCAGCAGTTTTTACAGCAATTTTTTTATCCTTTTTCGCCTCTGCAGTAATCCTGAACTACAAGCTCGGCAGAATGCTGAACCTCACCTTTGCATCCCTCTTTACGCTGGGAGCTTACCTCTACCTTGCAGTTGAGGAGCTATCTGTGCTTGCATCACTTCTGGCAGGATTTCTGGTTGGTGCCATACTTTCGAAGTTAACTGAAAGGTTGTCTGTGGGCGAGGCTACCGTGGTATCTCTGGGATTTGCCATTGCCATTGAGGAGCTACTCAGAATTCTATTCAGAAGTGCCTACTATCAGATTGTGGAGGCGAGCTACTTAGAATTTTATGGGGAGACTCTGGAAATCCACGAAATCCTGAATGCTGCTGTTTTATCTTCTCTTCTCGTGGTTTTTGGCCTGATACTGAATTCAAGAAGAGGGCTTGAGCTGAAGTTCATGGAGGAGGACTGGGAGTTGGCGGAGATTTACGGAGTCAGGACGGAAAGAATAAGGCTTATTGCTGTATCTCTTTCGTCGGCTTTGGTCTGCCTGAATGGTGCTTTGCTTTCCCCCACCCACATCCTTCATCCGGCGATGGGCTGGAGCGTTATGGTTGTTGCAGTAATTGTAGCGTCACTTGCAGCAGCAGCGGGCAACACCTTCAGGAAGTACGCAGCAACCTTCCCCATCGCCCTCGCCTACTCAATTCTGGTGGGGTGGTTGCCCTGAAGGCAGAATTGCTGCTCCTCGCCCTTCTGATTCTTCTGCCAGCAACCTTTCAGAGCAGCTTTGCAGTATCGGTTGCAGCTTTGGCGATGATTTACTCCACCCTATCGCTTTCATGGTACTTCATGGAGAGAAGGGCAGGCTGGGTCAGTCTTTCTCACTCAATCCCCTTTGGCCTCGCAGCCTACTGCCTTGCCATAAATCCCTTCCTGATTTTACTCTCAGTCGTTGCCTCTCTCCTCATCTTTCTTGGCTTGAGTAGACTCGGCAGAGAGAACTTTCCCTTTGCAACCTTTTTCACGGCAGTCATTTTCTGGTACCTCTCCCACTACATCGTAGTTGAGAAAAATGGGGAAATGGTTGGTGGTGAGGAGGGTTTTGGCTTTACATCAATTGGCCTCCTTAACTCCTACCTCCTCGCCTCCCTTCTTTTGACTCTTACGGTTTTTTTCCTGATGGCAGTAAAGAGGTCGGCTCTCGGCCTTAAAATCGAGGCTGTTAGGGATGATGAGGTCGCTGCGAGGGCGGTGGGAATTGACGTTTTGAAAATCAGGGCTGTGAGCTTTCTGATTTCCGTGATATTGGCAACTCTGGCTGGGGTTTGCTACCTGCTTTACTTCGGCCATGCCTCGCCTGAAATTTTCTCGATGGAGGTTGCTCTGCTTCCCTACATAGCAACTCTAATTGCAGGAAAAAGGCTGATTTCGCCTGTAGTTGGTAGCTACGTTGTTGTGGTGGTTTCAAGGGCCTTTTCGGGAGTGCTGCCTGAAGCCCATCTCTTGCTTTACGCTGCGGTGCTCATTCTCTCCCCAAAGCTGAGCAGGTGGTGGAATGCTCAGAGTGATTGACCTCTCAAAGGTTTACAACGGAAATGTGGTGTTGAGGGGAATAAATCTTGAGGTAGAGGGATTTGTTGGAATTTTCGGGCCAAATGGTAGCGGTAAGTCCACACTTCTGAAAATCATAGCCGGACTTGAAAAGCCCACCTGCGGGAGGATAATTTTTGAGGAAAAGGACATAACGGCGATGAAGGCGGAGAAAATTGCCAGAATGGGAATATCAATGGTTTTTCAGATTTCAAGGCCCTTCAAGAATTTGAGTGTTGTGGAGAACATTGCTACACCTCTTCTGCTCTCAAAGAGATACAGAGAGGCAATGGAGAGGGCGGAGGAGATTTGCGAGTTTGTCGGGCTCGATGCTTTAAAGGAGGAGAGGGCGGGGAAGTTATCTCAGGGGGAGCTGAGGCTGCTGGAAATTGGAAGGGCTTTAGCTATGCAGCCAAAGCTTTTGCTCCTCGATGAGCCCTTTTCGGGGCTTGATGTTGAGAATGCGAGGAGAGTCAGGAGAATTCTCAGGAAGATTAAGAAAGAGGGGGTTCCAGCGTTGATTACCGCCCACAGAATGAAGCTTTTAAGGGACTTAGCTGACAGAAGCTACGAGATGAGGGGTGGAAAGCTTGCTGAAGGCTGAGAATGTCAGTGTAAAGCTTAACGGGCGGGAGATTTTAAAAAAGGTCACCTGCTGGGTTGAGAGGAGAGAGATCATGCTTGTTCTCGGTCCCAACGGGAGCGGCAAGTCCACACTTCTGAAGGCAATGATGGGAGTGGTGGAGCATGAGGGAAGGGTTTTTCTTGATGGGGGTGATGTGACTGCGCTGAAACCATCTGAGAGGTACAGGCTTGGTTTAACCTTGGCCCCTGAGAGGCTGAGGGTGGCGAAGAGGCTTACAGTTGAGGAGAACCTCGCCATTGCGGGGGATGTTGAGAGGGCCTTTGAGCTCTTTCCCGAGCTTAGGCCGCTGGCGAAGAAGAGGGCTGGAAAGCTCAGCGGTGGGGAGAGGCAGATGGTGGTGCTGGCGAGGGCTTTCATCTCCAGTCCGAAATACCTTCTTCTCGACGAGCCCTTTCAGGGCCTCTTCAGGGAGGTCAGGGGGAGAGTTGTTGAGCTAATTCACGAAGCTTCAAAGAAGAGCGGGGTGGTGGTTGTTACTCACGACGAAATAAACGAGGTCTTTCCTCTGTCGGAGAAAACCTGCGTTCTTGTTGGTGGAAAAGCCATTTACTTCGGGGAGGGTGATGGAGCGGAGAAGCTTGTTAAGGAAATGTTCATGTAATAAATTATTAAAAGAGCATATTAATGCCTTCAATGAATGCCTCAACTGAAGCCATGATTATATCCGTTCTCGCACCCCTTGCTGTCACGATTTTGTTGTCCTTCTTCAGCTGCACGACCACGTCAACAAGGGCATCAGTTCCGCCGGTTATTGCGTCAACGTGGTAGCTCACGAGCTTTATGTCGGCAAACTCCTTTATGGCCCTTCTTATGGCGTTTATTGCCGCGTCAACAGGTCCAAGGCCAACAGCGGCCTCTATCCTTTCCTGACCGTCGATTTTGAGCTTCACGCTTGCCATCGGCATGACGTTTTTACCGCTGAAGATTGCTAGGTCTTCGAGCTTGACCTTCTTTTCCCTCTTTATCTGCAGAACCGTCTCGATTATCGTTCTGACGTCTGCGTCCGTAACCCTCTTGCCCTTGTCTCCAATCTCCTTGATCCTTGCGAGGATTTCCTTCATCTGCTCCGGCGTTGCCTTGTATCCAAGCTCGTTCATTATTGCCTCCACGCTAGCCCTGCCTGCGTGCTTTCCAAGAACGATGACCCTCTTTCTTCCGACAACTTCGGGAGATATTGGCTCGTAGGACTTTGCATCCCGGAAAAGGGCCGAGGTGTGTATTCCGCTTTCGTGCGTGAAGGCGTTGTCGCCCACAATCGGCTTGTTTGGAGGGACGACAACTCTTGAAAGCTTTTCGACGAGTTTTGAGGTGTTGTACAGCCTCTCCTTTTTGATTTTCGTCTTGATTCCGTAGAGGTACTCAAGGGCAATAACGACCTCCTCTATTGCTGCATTACCCGCTCTCTCCCCCAGACCATTAATGGTTCCGTGAAACTCCTCGGCTCCGGCCTTTATTCCGAAGATTGTGTTCGCAGTAGCGAGACCAAAATCGTCGTGGCAGTGGATTGCGAGCGGCAGCTTAACTTTGGCCTTGATTTTCCTTACTATCTCCTCCATCTTTTCGGGGGAAAGAACTCCTACGGTGTCGGCAAAGGTAATTCTGTCAGCCTTAGCCTCCTCTGCCCTCTTGAAAAGCTGAATTACAAAGTCCAAATCCGCCCTTGAAGCGTCTTCAGCTCCAAACTCGACTATCAGACCTCTTTCCTTGGCATACTCAATGGCCTCAACGCTCTTTTCGATGACGTAGTCCCTGTCCTTTCCCGGAAACTTGGCGTTGATGTGTATGTCGGATGAAGGGGCAACCATGAAGATTGATTCGGCCCCGGCATCGGCAGCGGCATCTATGTCTTCCCTTTTGATTCTCGCAAAGCTGCATATCTCCGCACTCAGACCTCTCTGCGAGATTTCCTTTATTGCCTGAAAGTCCCCCTCAGAGGCTATTGCAGTTCCGGCTTCGATGATGTCAACTCCGAGGTTGTCCAAGGCCTCGGCTATCATCACCTTCTGCTCCACGCTCAGCGAAACGCCGGGTGTTTGCTCTCCATCCCTGAGTGTTGTATCAAGGATTTTGACTTGCACGGATTAGCAAATAACGAGTGGGTAAAAAAACTTTGGCCTTCCAGAAGGTTTAAATGAACTTCATAGAGAGCTTTGACATGGATGATGAAGAGAAGGAAAAGCTCCTTGAAAAGCTTGCTTCCCAGCAGTTGAGGGCCGATTACCGGAAGGCTCTGGGAAGCGAGCACAAGAGAAGGTATATGGATATGGAAATTGAGAAGATATTCAAGAAGGGGAAGAAGGATGAACGCTGATGAGTTTGTTGAGGCTTTTAACAATGCAAAAGACTTGACAGAGCTTGAGCTGCTTGCAGAGCTTGGAAAGAGCATTTCTGACGACCTTGAGGGTCACGAGAAGGGAAAGGTTCTCGGAACGCTGGGCAATATCTACTACGCTCTCCACAGGCTGAAGGAGGCTGAGGAGGCATACCTTGAGGCCTTGAACGTTTATCTGAAGCTCTCCGAGGAGGATGAGGGTTTCCTGCCCTACGTTGTCGGATGCCTGTACAATCTCGGCAACCTCTATCAGGTTTCCCGGAAGTTCGCTGAGGCGGAGAAGGCCTACACGGACGCGTTGAAGGTTCTGGGTGACGTGAGAAACGATCAGAGGCTCGCTATTCTGACCGCTCTCGGAACGATGTATGCAAAGCTGGACATGAAGGAGCACGCTGAAAGGTGCTTGGTTGAGGCCTTCGAGATGGCGAAGGTGAAGGGAGATGCAAGGTTGCTGGGGACTCTGCTTAACAACCTGGCGGTGGTTTATCAGAGGGGAGGAAGGAAGAGAGAAGCTGCAATGCTTTTGAAGATGGCTTTAGACGCTTTAGAGCGGGTTGGAGAGGACTTGGGGATTGCGGCTGTTTTGCAGAACCTCCTGCCCTATCTCGACGAGGATGAGTTGAGGAGAGTCATGGAGCGGCTTGAGAGCTTTGAGGAGCTTCCAATAGATTTAAAGGCGAAGATTGCGTACTTCAAGGCTAGAAGGGCTGAGGAAAAGGGGGAAGATCCAGCTGAGCACTACATGGAGGCAGCCTGTCTGGGCTTCATGGCCTACAGAAATTTTGGCTTCCAGTCAATTAACTTCATGCACTGCCTGGATAAAGTTATCGAGTCGGATTCGGAACTCAGGGAAGATGCAGTTGTTTTGAAGAAGGTCATTCTGAAGTACTACTACGGTAGCCAGAAGGTGGAAATCGACTTCGACAGCAGAGTTGGAAGGATGATTAAAGCGGTGCTTGAAGGGGACGACATATACGAAGACGGGATTCTGGAAGATACTGTGAGGCTGATAGCTGAGGACCTGCTTAAGGCGGGGACGAAAATTTAGCTCTATTTTTTGGTGCTGGTTACATTTTCCTTAGACAACCCTACAGCAAAACCTGACTTTTCCCCACTTTGTAATTAATGCCTGCGTTAGCG
>LDZQ01001465.1_pt1 | contig 24594 bp, 22 predicted proteins | sample 615361 | NCBI WGS metagenome assembly LDZQ01 (sample SAMN03408297, study PRJNA278302) | terrestrial metagenome | isolation source: oil reservoir sample I2 | place: USA: Alaska, North Slope, Ivishak formation | collected 2013 | reverse complement strand
TTGCCTTACAGAAAATTTATCTTTAACCAGGGCTTTATCTACTGGAAAATAAGGAGAAGAAAAAAGATGTAAAAGGGTCTGCAAATTACCCTTTAAAGACCTGGGCAAAACAAGTTTTAGGTGAAAATCCTCAAGATATAAAGGAGCAAAAAAAGGAAGTCCTAAAATATGATCCCAGTGAAAATGGGTATAAAAAAGGTAAACTTCCTTTTTGGGCCTAGCGAGTAGGCGTTGCCCCAACTCTCTTATACCTGTTCCACTGTCAATAATAATTTCTTTATCTTCCAGGGAAATTTGGACACAAGGGGTATCTCCCCCAAATTCAGAAAAGTCCTTTCCACTAACAGGAATCCCTCCTCTTACTCCCCAAAAGGTTATTTCCAACTTTCTGCTCCTTATTAAAATTCTTCTGCTTGCTTTGTCCCTGCAATTACATTAGTTTTAAGCCCAAGTCCTCGTCAAGCAAAAGGAGTTTTTAATGGAACTAAAAAAACGCCAGGAATTTATATTTCTAAGTTTTATTTTTCTTATTACCTACTTGTTAGGAGTTTCTCTAAGACTTTGGGAAGCCAATTTTTGGAATAATCCTGCCTATTACCTGGATGGTGAGCCTTTAATGGCTACCCACGATGCGTACGCCTGGCTGGCTGGAGCAATAGACGTGGGAAGATTGACCGGATATCCCATGTCTTTACTCCTTAAATACCTAAGCCTTATCACTGGTATAAAGGTAGCCACTTTAAACTTCTGGCTACCTGCCATTATAGCTCCTCTGGCCTGTCTACCGGTTATCCTTATCTGCAAACTCTTTGAACAAGTTGAAGCAGGGCTTCTGGCTGGCAGTATTACTATCCTGGGCAGTGGCTATCTTTTACGGACCCGTCTTGGCTACGGTGATACAGACATCTTAACCCTCTTTTTACCTTTGAGCTTTTGCTGGGGACTAATCCTTTGGTTAAAACCCTTTTTCCTTTATTTTAATAAAAAGTTAAACCCTGCTAAAGATACTCTTGAAATTAAAGACGCTCTTATAGCTCCATTTATTACTGGTTTAATCTTAAGTTTTTACTATTGGTTTTATCCCAGTGCCTATCCCATTATCATGTACACCTTACTTTTTACTCTTTTGCTTGCCTATCTATTTATTCCTAAAACAACCTTTAAACAGCTTCTACCAGGATTTATCCTTATCTTTACCCTGGGCTTAAATGGTATTTATGGATTTATTGTCAGTTTAATCTTTATTTATCTTTTCTATTTCTCTAACTCTACCCTAAAAAAGAATAAATTACTTTTACTTTATTTTCTTTTAAACCTGGTGATTTTCTTTTTTCGCTTTAAATTGGGAGGTATCTTAGAACTAATTAAACCTGTTTTTAATTACGCCAAATTATTTCCTTTTCTAGTCAGTGATAAATATTCTCTAAAGCTTCCCGCAGTAATGCAAAGTATTAGAGAGGCCCAAAGCGTCTCTTTTAGCCAGCTCATAGCCAGAGTGGGCTTAACGCCCTATATCTTTTTCCCAGGGCTTTTGGGGTTTTTACTTACTGCTTATTTTCGGCCTCTACTTTTAATTTTTCTTCCCCAGCTTTTGCTAGCCCTTTTGTCCTTTAAACTGGGAAATCGTTTTACCATGTATGGTCCTCCCATTATAGGCTTGGGCCTTGCCCTGGGAGTAGGTTTTATTTTTCAAAAAATCAAAATAAAACCCCTTATCCTCTACTTGCTCTTAACCCTTTTCTTTATTTTTCCAGTTACTGCTCTGGTGAAAAACTTGCGCCCCAGTCCAGTATTGCCCAAGATTTACGCCCAGGCCCTAAAAGAGGCCAAAACCATCTCCTCTCCCAATTCCTGGTTCTGGCAGTGGTGGGATTACGGTTATGCTGCTCAATACTATACCCAGAGAAAAAGCTTTGGAGATGGTGGCGCACATGAAGGACCTTATCTTTATCCCCTGGCTCTAGTACATACCACTTCTTCTCCTCTGCAGGCCAGCCAGGTAATAAAATACGTAATCAGTGATGTGGAAGAACAAATAAGTGAAATGCAAAAAAATGGAACCAGACCTCAAAACCCCGGGAGCAAAGTCCTTTACTGGCCGGCCAAGGTCTTAAAGAACCTAGATGAAATGGGTCCAGAAAAGGCTCAAGCCTTTATCAACTCCTTAAGAAGAAAAGAGCTTGCCTTTGCTTCTGACCTGCCAGAGCAATACCTGGTCTTTTCCTGGGAAAACTTAAACCTTAGTTACTGGATAAGCTACTTTGGTCAATGGGATCTTCTCACAGGTACTTCTACTCCTGGAAAAATTAAAACCCTGCAAGACCAATTACATTTAGACCTAAACCAGGGCACTTTAAATATTAAGGGAAAAAGTTTACCCATTTTAAAAATCCTTTTAATAGGAGAGGAGGGGACCAGGGAGCTCTCCTGGAATAGGCCCAAGGGGCTTTATCTCATCTTCAACAGCTTTTTAAACAATATCAAGGCCATGGATAGCACCATTTATAATTCTTTAATGGTCCAAATGCTCTTAAAAAACCCTAAACTTTTTGAACCCTACTTTGAACTGGTTATTGACAAATCTCCCTGGGTGCGAATTTATAAAGTAAGGTAATCTTTTACTTAGAGAGGATTAAAATGCAGGATTTTAGCTTTACCCTTACGGCTGAAGAAAAAAAATATCTCAAGGAACTGGTTAAACTTGCTTTATTAGAAGAATTTAGCTCCAGACCTGTAAGCTATCCTTCTCCTCCTTCTGCCAAGTTGGAAGAAAAGTTAGGAGTTTTTGTTACTCTTAAAAAAAAGGGGAACCTAAGGGGTTGTATAGGACAGATTGTGGGTCAAAAGCCTCTATGGCAAAGTATTATTGAAATGGCCAAGGCTGCAGCCTTTGAAGACCCCAGGTTCACTCCAGTACAACCAGAGGAACTGGAGGAACTGGAGATAGAAATTTCCCTTTTAAGTCCTCTTGAACCAGTAAAAAATCTGGAAGAAATAATCCCAGGAAAGCACGGCATATATCTACGTCAGGGTTTTCATTCTGGCTTACTGCTTCCTCAGGTGGCTACAGAATGGGGATTTGGACGAGAAGAATTTTTACAACAGACCTGCCTTAAAGCTGGCCTTAAACCCAACTGTTATCTGGACCCTAAAACAGAAATTTATATTTTCCAGGCAGAAGTATTTTAAATGATTAGAATAACAGAAATTATTGAAAAAGCCAAAACCTATCTGCCAGCTAAAGATATTGCCCTTATTCAAAAGGCCTATGTCTTTTCTGCAGCTGCCCATGCTGGCCAGATGCGCTTAAGTGGCGAGCCCTATCTTTCCCATCCTCTGGAAGTAGCCAATATTCTGGTAGAACTTTATTTAGACGGACCGACTATTGCAGCTGGTTTGCTTCACGATACTGTGGAAGACACTTCCACTACCCTGGAGGAAATAGAGTCTCAATTTGGCTCTCAGGTAAGCAAAATAGTAGCTGGCGTAACTAAAATTAGCAAAATCAACTTTTCCTCCAAAGAAGAAGCCCAGGCAGAAAACATTCGCAAAATGATTTTGGCCATGGCTGATGATATTCGGGTAGTATTGGTCAAGCTGGCTGACAGATTACACAACATGCGCACTCTGGAACACCAAAAACATATCAAGCAAAAGCTTATTGCTCAAGAAACCCTAGAAATTTATGCCCCTTTAGCGAATCGTTTAGGCTTATATAAAATAAAAGTAGAACTGGAAGACTTAAGTTTAAAATACAGTAAACCAGAAATTTATACGCAAATAAAAGAAGGGATAAAAACCCATGAAGTAGCTGGAGATAAATACATAAATAAGGTATGTAAAATCCTGGAAGATATTTTAAACAAAAATAAAATTAAAGGGAGAGTAAGTGGCAGAATCAAGCATATCTATAGCATCTATCACAAGATGGAAACACAGGGGCTTACTTTAGACCAGGTTTACGATATAATTGCCTTTAGGGTAATTGTTTCTTCTATAAAAGAATGTTATGCTGTCTTAGGCCTGGTTCACGCCCTTTGGAAACCTGTTCCTGGCAGGTTTAAAGATTATATCTCCATGCCCAAGGCCAACATGTATCAAAGCCTTCACACCACAGTTATTGGTCCAGATGGAGAGCGGGTGGAAATCCAAATTCGTACAGAAGAAATGCATAAAATAGCTGAGTATGGTGTAGCTGCCCATTGGAAATATAAAGAAGATGGGACCCGCATAAGTGAAAAGGATGTGGAAAAGTTTTCCTGGTTACGCCAAATTCTGGATTGGCAAAAAGAATTAAAAGATCCCAAGGAATTCATGGCCTCCCTGCGTTTTGATCTTTTCCAGGATGAAGTATATGTATTTACCCCCAAAGGAGAAGTAAAGGAGTTGCCAGAAGGAGCTACTCCTATAGATTTTGCCTATCTCATTCATTCTCAGGTAGGCGATCACTGCGCAGGAGCCAAGGTAAATGGAAAACTAGTACCGTTAAATACTCCTCTAAAAAACGGAGATACTGTTGAAATTATCACTGACCCCAACAAGCATCCTTCCAGGGACTGGTTAAAATTCGTCAAAACAGCCAAAGCCAGAACCAGAATCAAACACTGGATTCGCAATGAAGAAAGAGAAACCAGCATTGCCCTGGGCAAAGAAGTGCTGGAAAAAGAAAGTAGAAAAATGGGTCTTAACTTTCAAAAACTCCTAAAAGAAGGCAACTTTTTAGAGGTCGCCCAGGAATTTTCCTTCAAGAGCGAAGAAGACCTTTTTTCTGCTGTAGGTTATGCCAAGATAACCCCTCGTCAAATCCTCAATCGTTTTCTACCCAAGGAAGAGCCTTCAGAGAAAAAAGAAAAGGAAGAAAGCGTTCAAACTTCTTCCCTGGGCGTAAAAATAAAGGGCATAGGAGATGTCTTAATCCGTTTTGCCAAGTGTTGCTCTCCTGTACCAGGAGACCCCATAATTGGCTATATTAGCCGGGGACGGGGGGTTACCATTCATACTCTAGATTGCCCCAATGTGAAAAGAATGGAACCAGAGCGACAATTAGAAGTCTTCTGGGCTACTGAAGTTAAAAACACCTTTCCAGCCAAAATAAAAATTATCTGTGAAAACAAAAGAGGAGTGCTGGCTAAAATAGCCAATACGCTTATGGAATCAGAAACAGATATAAACTCTGGTTCTTTTCACTCCAATGTGGATGGTAAATCAGAAATTTTCTTAACTTTGATGGTAGAAAGCAGCGCTAAACTCTATAAGGCCATCTCTGCTCTTCAAAAAATATCCGAAGTAAAAGAAGTAAGCAGATTAACCATGTCGGAAAGGAGAGGATAAAATCCTCTCCTTAATTTCACTTAGGCAGAAACCAATTCAATCTCAAAAATAAGGTCTTCTCCAGCCAGGGGATGATTGGCATCAATGGTCAGAGAATCTTCTTTTACCTCTACAATATAGGCAGGGAATTCGTGTCCCTCTGGATGTCTGAGCAAAACCTGTTGTCCCACTTCTCTGGGAATATCTGCTGGGATATGCTCATTGGGAATATCAATTAAAAGGTCATCCCTTTTGGGACCATAAGCTTCAGCACAAGGAATGGTCACTGTCTTTTTTTCTCCCACTTCCATTTCAGCTACAGCTTCTTCAAAACCAGGGATAACCTGTTGGCTGCCAATAACAAAGGATAAAGGTTCTCTTCCTTCAGAAGAATCAAAAACAGTACCATCTGTTAACTTACCTGTGTAGTGCACAAAAACTTCTGTGCCGGGTGCAATTCTAGCCATAAAAACAAATCCTCCTATTTTTTTAAGCCTTAAAATCAGGCTCTTTTGACTTAATCCAAACTTTTAATCATTTTTAGTTTTATGTCTAGGCTCAATTTCTGAAAAGTTAATTTTTCTTTTTATCTACTTACTTTTATTAACTTTTATTTTATTAATCACCTTTTCAAAATAAACCTGGTTATATTCTAAATACACAGGTCTTTTTCTCTGGAGGTTTATCTTGGTGATTAACAGGTTTAATTTTTGCAATTGTCTATATTTTTCCTGTTCATCTGTAGCTTGTTCCAACAATTCTAAAGTTGTAGTTATTTCCTGTTGCGTACTCACCTCCTCTGGCAAGTAGCCACTATTTTTCAAAATCTTATAGGCAATCTTAAGGTCTGCCGGAATGTTGGCATCCTCTTCCAGGTTCAAAGGCTTACCCTTGCCAGGCAGATTATCCAGCTCTCCCTTTTCCAGGGCTTTTTTTATCTTTTCTTCTGCCAGTTGCACAAAGATATCCATTACCCCTTGACCACCACCACTGGCTCTAACCTGGCCACTTTTTCCACCAATCCCACCTGGGCGCAAACCTCAACCACCCTAGTTACATCCTTATAGGCCAGAGGCGCCTCTTCTGCCAGACCTCGCCAAGAATGACCTCTGATTACAATTCCCTTCTGGGCTAGGCTGGCAATAAGCTCTCTGCCCGAAAAGCTTTTTTTGGCCTGGTTGCGGCTCATAACTCTTCCTGCTCCGTGACAGGCCGAACCAAAGCTAAGTTCCATCCCCTTTTTAGTACCAACCAGAACATAAGAAGAAGTGCCCATACTTCCGCCAATAAGTACAGGTTGACCTATGGGTCTATATTTTAAAGGCAGTTCCGGATGTCCTGGACCAAAGGCCCGGGTTGCTCCTTTACGGTGCACAAACAAAACTCTTTTTTTACCCTTTACCTCATGTACCTCTTCTCTACAGGTATTATGAGACACATCATAGAGCAAAGGTAAAACTTCAGAGCCAAAAATCCTTTTAAAAACCTCTCTTACCCAGTGGGTAATAATCTGCCTATTAGCCAGAGCACAGTTTATGCCTGCTCGCATCGCTCCCAGATATTGCTCTCCTAGCTTAGAATAAATGGGAGCAAAAGCCAGCTCTCTATCTGCTAAAAAATAGCCACTTTTTTTCGCTGCCAGAACCATTTCTCGCATGTAATCTGTGCCTATTTGATGCCCAAGTCCTCTGGAGCCACAGTGAATACTTACCACCACCTGATTTAAACCAAGCCCCATTAGTTGAGCCTTTTTTACATCGTATATTTCCTTTACCACCTGCACTTCCAGATAGTGATTGCCAGAGCCCAAAGTACCCATTTCAGCTTCCTGTCTTTGCTTGGCCTTGGCAGAGACAAAGTCTGGCCTGGCTCCTTGGGCCACACCCTTTTCTTCTATAAACTCCAAGTCTTCTTCTACTCCAAACCCCTTTTTTACTGCCCAGCTAGCACCTTCTGACAATAATTTATCCATTTCTTTTAGGGAGAGTTTTAACTTTCCCCTAGAACCCACTCCAGCCGGAATAGTCCTAAAGAGTTCATCTGCCAGCAACTCTTCTCTAGCTTTTAAATCTTTTAGGCTTAAAGGAGTACGCAAGGTCCTAACCCCACAGGCAATATCAAAACCCACTCCTCCCCCGGAAATTATTCCTCCTGCCCCAGGGTCAAAGGCAGCTACACCTCCAATGGGAAAGCCATAACCTGAATGTACATCAGGCATGGCTAAGGCCGCACCCACAATACCAGGCAAGCTAGCCACATTTACAAGCTGGTGAATGACCTTATCTTCTAAATCAGCCAGAATATCCTGGTCAGCAAAAATCCTGGCTGGCACCTGCATCAAGGCTTCTACCGGATATTCATAAATATATTTATCTACTTGTTTTAATTTAGCTTTCAACATAAAATAACTCCTACACATCCAAGACACACTGTACCCAATAACCTTTTCCTTTTCTTTTTACCTTTAACTCATGCCAGGAAACACCCTTTATTTCCACAGCTGGCTTGTGTTTCTCGGGTTTTATCTTTTCTCCCTTCATCTTTGCTTCTAAAAAAAACTGGTTCTCTTTCTGCTCCAAAAAGACTTTTACTTGTCCAAACAACATCTTTTCCCTGGCCATAAAAAACACCACTTCATTTAAAAAATCAAAAAGTAAAAATTCCTCATCTGGAGAAACAACTTCTAGCCTTCTCTCTTCTCTAGGCTCTATCAAGTCCAAATCGGTTTGCACTGCTACCAGGCCTAAGGCAGCTTCTTCTAAGGCTTCTTCTAAGCTATCCCCCCAGGCCCTCACTCCAATATCAGCTGGATGGGAAAACAGTTCAAACCCCAAATTTTCTCTCCTTAAACCGGGTGCTAAAGACTTTAAGCCAGCTAAATTTAACTCTTGATAAGGGCTTTAAGCTCACCAGCCTTTTCCCAGGAAAATCCCCCAGGCACGCAGGGCCAGAGGGAATTGTTTTGAAACAAGGGCTCTTCTGCCAGAGGAAAGGGAGAGCATTGTCTGGCCAAGGTAAAAATTTTGGTCCCTGGAATGGGGGAAAAATAAGCCAGTTCAGGAGTTATTCCCCATTTTTTCACAAACCTAATGGCTTCTTTCACTTCCCCTTCCTCTTGCCCGGGCAACCCAAAAAGCACATAAGCCTTAATCCACTCTTTTTTAAACCCTGCTTGCAAAAGATTTCTAACCCCTCTTTCCCAGTGTTCCAGACTAAGCTTTCTATCCAGACGAGAAGAAAAATTGGCACTTTCTAAACCTAAACGCACAGTTTTTAATCCTGCCTGAAAAAGTTTTTCACAGGTAGGCAGGTCTAAGTAGCGTAAATGCAGGGCATTGGGGGTGTGTAGATTCACCTCCAACTTCTTTTCTATTATATAATTAAGAAAAGGAAAAAGCCAGTGTTCGGGATTTACCAGCAGGGCATCATCATAAAAGGCAAAGTTTCTAACTCCCTTTTCATATTCTAAAGAAAACTCTTTTAAAATAACTTCAAAACTTCTCTGCCAAAATCCAGAATAAAGTTTATTGCTGGCACAATAATCACAGTCAAAAGGACATCCCCTGGAGCCTAAAAGCACAGAAAACTGCGCTTCTGGATAAAGGTCCCAGGGAAGGAGCAAATCTTCTACACCAGGTAAGGCAGGTGGAGAAATACCCAAAAGTTTCCACAGGGCCTGCCAGTTCTTAAGTTCTTCTACTCTTCCCTTTACAACCAAATCCGCCCCTGTTTTTTGGGCATGTTCAGTACATAAGGTTGCATAGATACCTCCCAAAACCACAGGTATTCTGGGCCAAATCTCCTTGACCAGATGAAGTAGGGTAATAACTCCAGGATACCAATAGGTCATGATAGAAGAAATCAAAACCATATCCGGAGGCGGAGAAATCTTTTGCAAGGCCACCTTTACCGCCTTATAATCCAGGCCATAACGGGAAAAGTTTCTGGGAACAGTAGATAAAAAAACAGGCTTGGGCACCTTTTTCTTGGGATAATGTCCCTGGCCCCACTTTTGCGCTTGGGGCCAGGGATAATCTTCCCAGGTTTTATCCAGACAATCTAAAAGGGCAACCTTGGCTCCTGCCTGGCGCAGCAGCCCTAAGGTCCATAACAGTCCTGCTGGTCTGGACCAAAGATTAAAGGCTGCAAAATCATAAATCCAGGGATTTAAACCCAAAATTCGAGGCGCATCTTTTAATTTAGACTCAGGGCAAGAACTCCAGATAATCTCTGGCCACTTTGCTCTCTTCACTTTTAGCATGATTTTTGATTATTTCCTTAAACCATCTCTTGGCTTGCTCCTCTTGTCCCAGGCGCAATAAACTTTTGGCATATTCCAGAACAATAACAGGATTATCCGGGCTAGCCTTCACCCCTTCTTCTAAAACCGCTTTGGACTCTTCTACCTGATTTTCTTCTGTTAAAAGTCGCGCCAAAAAAAGATAGGCTGGGACATAGCGCCAATTTTTTTGAATACTAATCCTGGCGTATTCCTTTGCCTTAGCCCTATCTCCTTTTTCTTCATACAATCTGGCCAGGTTAAGGGCTGGATATTCTGGAGTCCTATAAGTAAGTAAACTCAAAGCCCGTTGGAAACACTCCTGAGCTTGTTTAATATCTTTTACCTTAAGATAAATAATGCCCAGATTATTCCACGCTTCTCCATAATCTGGTTTGATCTTTACAGCTGCAAGCATGCTTTTTTGGGCCAGTTTAGTCTCTCCCAGAGCCATATAGACCAGACCCAAGTCAAAATGATACCGGGCATATCCCTTGGCCTGAGATTCTATTTCTAAAAGTTTATTTAATGCCCCTCGGGGATTATTATCCACGAGATAGCGTTCTGCTAGCTCCAGATGCACAAGTAAAGTCTCTGGAATTACCTCTGTTTTAACCAAAGAGGGAGTTCTAGCTGCACACCCCATTAAAAGGATAATGCCTATAAGGGCTAAAGACCATTTTCTCATCTTAAATCACCTTGTTTAGAGAATACTCAATAATCGCCTCTGCTCCTTTATTCAGTAATAAGGGAATTAAATCTCTTACTTTACTCTTATCTACTACAATTTCCACTGAAAACCAATCCGTATTATAGAGAGAAGCTACTGTAGGAGCAGTCATGGCGGGCAAAATACTCATAATCTCGGACATTTTGTCTTTGGGCACATTCATCTTTAAAGCTACCAGTTTTTCTGCTCTTAGGGCTCCCTGCAAAAGGGTATTGATAATTTCAATTTTTTGCCTTTTCCAGGGATCCTCCCAGGCCTTTTTATTGGCAATAAACTGGGTATTGGTCTGCAACACTTCTGCAATAATTCGTAAACCATGGGCCTTAATAGTGGTTCCGGTTTCAGTAACTTCTACAATGGCATCACAAAGTCCTTCTACCACCTTGGCTTCAGTGGCTCCCCAGGAAAATTCCACATCCACAGGAATTCCAGCCTGCTCAAAGTATTTTTTGGTATAATTCTTTAATTCAGTGGCAATTTTCTTTCCAGCCAGATCCTCTGGACGCTTGTAAGGGGAATCTCCAGCCACGGCCAAAACCCAGCGAGCCGGCCTATTGCTGACCTTGGAATAAATAAGGTCAGAAACCACCACTACATCTGATTCGTTTTCTAAAATCCAGTCCTTACCTGTAAGCCCGGCATCCAAAATCCCTTCTTCCACATACTTAGACATTTCCTGAGCTCTACACAGGGAACACTCTAACTCGGGATCGTTTATCTCCGGGAAGTAGTTGCGGTGATGCTCAGTAATCTTCCAGCCTGCCTTGGCAAAAAGTTTAAAAGTTGCTTCCTGTAAAGAACCTTTGGGAATGCCTAATTTCAAAATCTTTTTGCTCATTATTTGTACACCTCCTTGGGATCAAAAACTTTTTCTGCGCACACTTCCAACTCGCCTTGTTCCTTTACCCTGCGAAAAAAACAACTCTTATAGCCTTCATGGCAGGCAGCACCGCCTACTTGCTCTACCACATACAAAATAGTATCCAGATCGCAATCAAGCCTAATCTCCTTTATTTTCTGCACATGCCCGGAACTTTCTCCCTTATGCCAAATTTTTTTTCTGCTTCTACTATAGTAGTGAGCCTCTTTGGTTTGCAGAGTTTTTTCCCAGGCCTCTTCATTGACATAAGCCAACATCAAAACTTCCCTGGTTTCTACGTCCTGCACAATGGCTGGAATAAGACCATTTCCTTTACTAAAATCTGGTTTCAATCTTCCCTCCCTCAAAGAAAATTAAACTTATTCTAATTCTGCAGCCCTGAGCTGCCCACAGGCAGCCAAGATATCCTGGCCCTTACTTTTCCTTAAAATGGCAGTTAAATTATTGGCCCACAGGACCTTTTCAAAGGCCAAAATTCTATCCTCTTCTGGGCGCTCATACTTACTACCTGGCCAGGAATTATAGGCTATTAAATTTATTTTACACCTTAGGCCCTTTAAAAGCTTTGCCAACAACTGAGCATCCTTGGGAGTATCATTTATCCCTTTCAGCAAAAGATACTCAAAGGTAATTCTTTCTCTCTTTTCCAAAGGATATCTCTTTAAAGCCTGCAACAACTCAGAAAGAGGCCATCTGGCAGCTTTGGGCATCAACTTTTCCCTTAATTCTTGAGTAGGAGCATGCAGGGAAATAGCCACTAAAGCCAGCTTGCTTTGACCAAACTCCTCTAAAATCCCCTTTATACCCACACTGGATAAGGTAATCCTCCTTCTAGAAAACCCCAAGCCCTGTTCAGACCTTAAAATCTCCAGACTCTTTTTTACTTCTGCCCAGTTCAAAAGGGGTTCCCCCATGCCCATATAAACCACATTGCGCAAAGGAATTTCCACGCCCTGCCTCAACAAAAACTGCCTGCCCAATACCGCCTGACCAGCTATTTCAAAGGCTTTTAGGTTGCGCTTAAATCCCATGGTTCCAGTATGGCAAAACTTACACCCCAAAGTACATCCCACCTGAGAAGAAACACAAAGGGTGTAATGGTCTTTTTCTGGAATAAGCACACTTTCAATATACTCTCCATCCTCTAAGCGCAAAAGGAACTTAAAGGTATGGTCCTTACTTCTAAGCCACTTCACAATGGTGGGCCACTCCAGGGAAAAGGAACCAGCCAAACTCCTTCTTAAAGTCAGGGAAAGGTTGGTCATGAGACTAAAATCACTTACGCCCTTTTGCCACAACCAGTTCCAGATCTGCTTGGCTCGAAATCCCCTTTCCCCTTGAGCCAGACACCACTCTTCTAGCTCAGCCAGAGTTAAGGACAAAATATTGGGCTTAGTTATGAGAGTTTCTCCTTTTTGGCATAATTGCGCACAAATTCTACAGCCTCTTCTAAAGAAGAAACATCCCCTCTAATCTGGGCCTGCAAAAGGGCATCCCGAATAACCCCAACCAAAGGTCCAGGTTTAATGCCTGTATATTCCATAATCTGATGTCCATTTAAAAGCGGCTCCAGCAACTCTTCACTAATATCTGCCCTTTCCAGCATCTTTAAATTGTGGTTAAATTCTCTATAACTGCCGTTTCTAGCCTTAAGATCAGCTCTAACCATTTCAATTAGTCTGGGATACTCATCCAGACTCTTAAAGCGTCTAATCCCTTTATCTGTAAGCATAAAGTGAAAGCGCATGTGATTTTTGACCAGATGACAAACCAGATCAATATCCCTGGGTGGAAAGCCTAGACGTTTTAAAATCTTACGAGTTATTTTGGCTCCAACTTGATGATGCTGATAAAAGGTGATTTGACCATTGACCACTTCTCCAGTGTAGAGTTTGCCTATATCGTGGAAAAGACAGGCCAGGGTCCCATACCAGTCATAGGGCAATTCCTCTGGATAGTGTTTCATTACCTCCAGGGTATGCTCAAAAACATTTTCCTCGCCTTCTTCAGGATTTCTAATTTGCTTTACCCTACTTAAAGCAGCCAGTTCAGGAATAAGGCCATGTAAAATCATGGAGTCAAAAAGTAGCTTGACAAAGAGCCACATGTTTTCAGCTTCTACTTTACGCCATTCATCCATAATATCTGAGACAGAGACATAATCAACAACTCGCCTGGCTGAACGCACAATAGCCAACCAGGTATTATCCTCAATGGGCAAGTTATAATTGGCAGCAAAGCGTAAGGCCTTTATGGCTTTTAAATAATCCCTTTTAAGGTTCTCATCTGGAATCCCTTTTAAGGCAATAACTCCAGTATCCAGGTCTTCAAAACCCTCAAAAACATCTCTGGAGCGAGGAATATAGGGGCAGGCCAGATAAAAAGGTAACTCCCCCTTGGCTTCCATTTCCTTAAGCAATCTGGGGGTTAATTTGGCCACACTGGCCTCTGTATAAGAAGCTTCAATGGTATCTGCAGGATAAAAGTGAAAAGTAACTTCCCCTTCTTTTAAACAGGCAAAACTGGATTTGGCCAAGGGTGGACTTAAGTTAGGAAAAATCTTCTCCATTTCTTTTGGTTCCATATCCGTGCAGATATCTATATCTACTTCTTCTAACTCTTCCTGTCTTAAAGCTCGCTCATGTAAAGGAACATTTACAATATAAGCTTCATAGCCGTTACGCATAATGGTTTTACATACAGAAATAGCATCTTTTAGTGGTTGAGGCATTTTGCCGACTCCTTTGTTTGTTCTTTTCCTTTAACTATCTTTTAGCTTAAGGGCTGTCAATTTATGGATTTTAACTTAACTTTGCTCCTCTTAAGAAAAGGCTTTGCTTTTAAAAAAAATAAATTTAAACTTGGACTTATTTTAAGGATAATCTATGAAAAAAAATAAAGAAATTTTTCTCTATCTGCCTCGTTTTAGTCTTTATGGGGGAGTGGAGCGTTTTGCCTTTAATCTGGCTATTTACTTACTTCAACAAAATTTTTCAGTTACTTTTGTCTGTAGCAGGGCAGAAATCAAACCACCTGCAGGCCTAAAAGTAATAACCTTAGGGCGTCCACCTTTAAACAAAGCAAGTAAAATGCTCTACTTTGCCCTAAAAGCTAGAAACATAAAAAGACAATTCCCTAAGGCCCTTCACTTTAGCCTGGGAAAAACCCTGGAGCAAGATATTTTACGCATAGGAGGAGGGCCTTTAAAAATTTTCTGGCAACTAAGTAAAGAGGCCTATCCTGGCCTACATAAACATTTTAAAATGCTAAGAAGGAGACTTGCTCCCAGTAATTGGCTCACTTTTTTGCTTGAACAAAAACAACTTTCCCAAAGCAAAGAAATCATTTGTGTATCCAGCCTGGTCAAAGAATGGCTTTTAACCGCCTACCCCCACCTCAATCCTGAAAGGATAACAGTTATTTATAATCTTCCTGATTTAAAGAAATTTAAAGTACAACCGCAAAAGGAAGCCTTTAGAAAAGAATTTAAGCTACCTTTCAATAAAAAACTCGTCTTAACTGTAGCTACCAATTTTCAACTAAAGGGCCTGGCTTTTTTAATTAAGGCCCTAAAATACCTTCCTGCAGACTTCGCCCTGGTGGTTGCTGGAGGAAGAAATTCCAGAAAGTATCTATACCTGGCTAAAAAACACAGTCTTGAGAGTCGTGTTTATTTCTTGGGTAAAGTGGATAAAATAGAAAACCTCTATGCAGCCTGTGATTATTTTGTCCTCAACTCCTTTTACGATGCCTGTTCCAATGCCCTTTTAGAAGCCATGGCCTGTGGACTAAAGGCACTTTCTTCCAGGTTTAATGGCAGTGCTATTTTTTTACCTGACCAACAGATAATCCATAACCCCAAAGATTGCAGGGAAATTGCTCAAAAATTGCTTTCAGCTCAAACCTTACCCCTTAACTATCCTAAAAACCTAGAAGTTGGTTTTCCAGCTTACTTAAGGGTTATTGAAAAATACCTATGAACAACAAATTCTTATCTCCCTTTAGAACCTACAGAAAAATCGTTCAGAAAAAACAGGAAGTTACTTTCCAGGTGGTAATAGAAGAAAGTGACCTTTTTATTGTAGCTGAAAAGGACCTTTCTTTGGAAGTAATAGCTTATGTGGAAAAATTAAGAGCCAGTTTAAAAAGTTATCTGGAATTAAATCCTCTGTTTTTAACTTCTCTAACCCCTTTACCCTTTGACCCCAAAGCCCCACCCATTGTTCAAACAATGCTTAAGGCCAGTCAAAAATTCCAGGTAGGACCCATGGCCTGCGTAGCTGGCACCATTGCTGAAATGGTGGCCAAACACTTTGCTCCTCTTTCTCCTAATTTTCTGGTGGAAAATGGGGGAGACCTTTATCTCTATTCCACAAAAGACAGGGTCATTGGCTTACTTCCCAATCCCAGGGATGAAGTATCCCTGGGTATAAAACTACACTCAGGGCAATTTCCCTGTAGTTTTTGTACCTCTTCTGGCACCATTGGACACTCTCTTAGTTTTGGACAAGGAGACCTGGTGGGAGTTTTAAGTCAATCTGGAGCAGAGGCAGATGCCTGCGCTACTTTTCTGGGCAACTTGTTAAAAAGAAAACAGGACTTACCCCTGGTACTTAAAATCTCTCAAAAATTAAAAGCCAGGGGAATAAGAGGAGTGGTCCTACAACTAGACTCCTCTTTGGGCGCCTGGGGGGAAATAGAACTGGTACAGATTTAAGCTTAAATGGTAGTAATACGCTCCAGAGTCTTTTCAATCTGGCGACCTAGAGGAGTTTGTCTGTTAATCTCCCGCTCTACCTTGGCAATACCCTTTAAGACTGTAGAATGACGTCGATTAAACCTACGCCCAATTTCTTCCAGGCTCAAATCTGTATATTTACGGGCTAGATAATAAGCTGTATTTCTAGCCCAAACATAACTTTTTTTCCTGCTTTGAGATAAAAGCTCCTCTAAAGAAAGGTCATAGACTCTGGCCACATTTTTTAAAATATAATCTAAATCAATTACATTATCCTTTTCCAGAGTATAATGTTTCAACACTTCTTTAGCTAAATCCAGGCTAATTTTTTCCTTTAGCAACTTGGCCTTTAAAACCAAATTATTTAAGCAACTCTCCAGTTGCCGAATGTCACTGTGCACTCTACTGGCAATGTATTCTCCCACATTTTTGGGGATATTTACCTGTAATTTTTTAGATTTATGTTCTAAAATTCTCAATACCGTATCAGGGTCTGGTTTGTTAATCACAGCCATAAACCCCTGACACAGGCGAGAAGTAAGCTGGGAATCAACTCCCTGCAATTCCTTGGGCAAAAACATACTGGAAAATACTACCTTTTTGCCCTGATTGGTAAGAGATTTAATAGTACATAAAAACTCATCCTGAAGTTTTTCCTTATTTTGGAAAAAATGAATATCTTCCAGGAGTAAAATATCAATCTGTTCCCTGAACTTAGCCTTAAATTGTTCTACCTGCTTGGATTTAATAGCCAAAACCAGTTGAGAGGAAAACTCCTCTGCTGTCAAATAAGCAATTCTAACCTTACTTCTATTGGAATTTTTTAAAAGTTCCCACCCCATGGACTGCACCAAATGGGTTTTGCCCAAACCAGGAGCAGAGCATAAAAAGAGCTGGTCTGAAGAAATATAAGACTGACAAAAGGTCCTGGAGGCCAAAAAAGCCAGTTCATTACATGGCCCTACCACAAAATCCTGGAAGGTATACCGAAAAACTCCCTCCACATTTACCTTGGGAGCAATAGGTAAAGCTAGTTGACTCTTCTCTTCAGCTTGAGCCAAAAAGGGTACACTTGGCTTGGCCTTGGAGACCTTAAGTTCAATCTCAGGAACCTCTCCCAACACTTCAAAGGCTGCTTGTTTTATCTGCTCCAAAAGTTTCTCCCTAATCCAGGAAGCTACAAACTCATTGCGCGCAGTTAAAACAAGCTTGTTGTCCTTAAACTCACCCTGCAGAGGTTTAATCCACACCTTAAAAATGCCTTCTTTGAGGCATTTTTGTAAAATATGTTGAATTCGCTGCCAAGTACTCATCATAGTTCCAGTGTAGTAGAGTAAACTCCTTTTATCTGCAAGTAAAGAAAAAAGCCAAAAATCATCTTCTCCTAAAACTCTTGCCTGTTAGTGTAATATATTGATTTTATTAAAAACTTAAACAACAACTCCCTTTTAAATAGTTAAATCAAAGCCACTTAGCCAGAGAAGGATAAATCTTCTCAAAACCTTGTCCTTCCTAGGTTGTGATTTTTCTGTCCCTTTGTATTCACACCACTAACTCTAATTTTCTTCTTCTTTCTAAAAAAATCTCTTTTTTTTGTTTAAGCACATTATAAATAATTTTTAGTTTCTTTTTAGGAACAAAAACTGGCCTTCCTAGAAAAAAACACAGAGAAAGGCAAGAGCAAAATCTGGCCTTTCTCTGGCTTCCTTTGTTTTCTCTTTACAACTTTTGACTGGCTAAGGCATAGATTTCATTGGGGTCCAAAATCAAAATCACATTACCATCTCCCATAATGGTAGCCCCAGAAATAGCCGGGATATCTCCTAGATACTCTCCTAAGGACTTAATTACTATCTCCTGGCGCTCTAACAGGACATCTACAATCAACCCCAGTTTCTTTTCTCCTATCTGCAAAACCACTACGGGTAAAAAGTCGCGCTGAGAGTTATTGGGAGGCAACTTTAAGATATTGGCCAGTTCAATTAAAGCCAGCACTTCCCCCCGCAAAGTTATGGCCTTTCTTTTATTGATTTCGCTTAAATGTTTTACAGATATTTTGGTGGTCTCAGCTACAGCATCCAGGGGCAGGGCAAAGGTCTCGCCAGAGACCTTGACCATCAAGGCATCAATAATAGCCAGGGTTAAAGGCAAATTAATAACAAATTTGGTTCCTTTTCCCACTTCTGAAGTAACACTGACACTTCCTTTTAAGGCCCGAATGTTGTTGCGCACCACATCCATGCCCACTCCCCGACCAGACACATCCGTAACCTTTTCTGCTGTAGAAAATCCTGGTAAAAAAATCAGTTCCCTGGCTTGCTGCTCATCCAGAGTCTCAGCTTCTTCCACAGAAAGAAGGCCCTTTTCTATGGCCTTTTGCTTTATCTTTTCAGGGTCAATGCCCCGTCCATCGTCTTCCACTTCAATGACCACAAAATTCCCTTTATGGTAGGCCCTAACCCAGACCTTTCCTGGGACAGGCTTACCCAAAGCTTTTCTTTCCTCTTCACTTTCCAGACCATGATCTACAGAATTGCGCAAGATATGAACCAGAGGATCGCCAATAAGCTCTATAACGCTCTTATCCAGTTCAGTTTCTTCTCCTTCAGTAATCAACTCCACAGGCTTGTTGCTTTTACGACTCAAATCCCTTACCAACCTGGGAAAGCGAGAAAACACAGAGCGCACCGGGACCATGCGCACCTGCATAATGGTATCCTGCAGGGCATCAGAAACCCTGGCCATAGCATCTACGCTTTCATTTAATTTTAAGACCACTTCTGGAATATTTTCTGTTTCTTCCAGCTCTCTGGCAATTTGTGCAAAACGGTTTCGATTAATTATAAGCTCTCCAATAAGATTCATTAACTGATCCAGTTTATTATGATCTACCCTGATGGTACTGATAACTTCACTTTTCTTCTCAACTTCCTGCTTTAAAGCACCTGAATTTGTCTTAGGAATACTTTTACTTTCTCTTCTCTCTAGCTCTTTATCTTTTTTATCCTCTACCTTAACTACCTGTTTTTCTATTTTTTCCTTTTCCTCTCTATCTAAAGCCTTATCTATCATTTCAGCTAAAATGGCCTTTTCCTGTCCCAAGAGATCTAACATCAAAGCAAAGTCGACATCCTTATTCCTGGCATCATCAATAAGCTTTACAATTCTTTCTGCATAAGCACTTATTTCCTTTAAGTTCATATAAGTAGAAGCATTTTGAATGGTAAGAAAGGAACGATACAAACCATCTATTATATCTCTTTTTTTAGAATCCTCCCTTAAACTTTGTAATCCAAAATCAATATTTTTAAATTGTTGTTCTACAGTATTTAAATATACCTCTCTATCTTCTTCGTCCTCTGAAGACTCTGCTGTAGAAGAAGTCTCTTTAACAATCCTTTCCCCCGTAAATTGTTCTAACTCTGTTAAAATAAAAGACATATCCTTTTGTATTACAGTAGAGTTTTCTCTATCTATATTATCTAAAAGTTCAGAAATAACATCCACAGACTTTAAAAGCAAATCAATGAGGCCAGAGGAAACTTCTAATTCTTTATTTCTAACTCTATTTAAAAGACTTTCTGCAATATGTGTAAGTTTATTTAATTCCTGATAACCAATTAAACCACTATTGCCTTTTAGATTATGAAAGGACCTAAAGATATCATTGATTAATTCCTCATCCTGAGGATTTTGCTCCAGTTGAATCAAATGGCCATTTAATTGCGAAACTGTTTCTTCTGCTTCTTCTAAAAAGTCCAATAAGTGTTCAGGGCCAAATACAGTGAGTTTATAGGAACCTGGCGAAGAGGTAGCTGCAGATTTGTCCCTGCTTTTATCTTCAAGTTCTTTACAAATGGGAGTAGCTCTTACTTCATCTAGGCGCTGCAAAAGCCCTTCAATATCCAGATCAGGCTCTGTCCCTCTGGCTTCCAGTTCATCTAAAAAGGTCCGCAAAACATCTGTAGTCTCTAAAATAAGGTCCATAATTTCTGGAGTAAGCTGCAACTTGCCTTTACGCAGTTCATCTAAGACATTTTCCCCTCTATGGGCCAGGGTATTGATTTTATTTAAACCCAAAAAACCAGAAGCGCCTTTTAAAGAGTGGATGGAGCGAAAAATTTCATCCAGCAGACTTTTATCCTCTGGATCTTTTTCCAAATCCAGCAACCTGGGCTCAATGGAGTCTAGATGCTCTCTAGCCTCTACTACAAATTCAGCAAAAATTTCCGGATCGTTATAATCCGACATATAAGCACCTCTTTTATCCCAAAAGCATTTTGATATTACGGACTAATTTTTCAGGCTGGGCAGGTTTTATCATATACATATTTGCCCCCAGTCCCAAACCTTTTTGAATATCAGTCTCCTGCCCTTCAGTGGACAGAACAATAATGGGAAGATCCCGATACTGTTCTTGTTCCCTTATGGTTTTGATAAAGGTAAAGCCATCCATTTTGGGCATATTCACATCACAGACAATCAGGGAAATATCCGGGTTGGCATAGAGCTTTTCCAGTCCATCTAAGCCATCTTCAGCTGAAGTTACTTTAAAGCCTTCTTTTTTAATAATAAAAGAGACCAAATTGCGTACGGTCTTGGAGTCATCTATCACCAGAATATGTTTCTGTGCCATCAAACCTCTCCTCTTTTAAAATTAATTAAAAAGTCCTTTATACTCTCTAAATTCAAAATATGAATTATTTTTTCCCCTTTCTTTAATAAACCCTGAATATGCTTACTTTCACTTGCCAAGGCCTTTTCTACTCCAAAATCCACTTCTTCTCTTTTCACTCTATGCATGGAGGCTATCTTTTCACTAACAAAACCCACATTGATTCCTTCCAGAGCACACACCAGAATAAACCTGGGCTTACCTAAAGGTAAGTCCAAAAAAGCACTTAAATCCACAATGGGAGTAATCCTGCCTCGAAGATTAATCCAGCCTTTAACCACCTCGCCACTTCCTGGAAACCTGGTGGGCTCTGTATAACGAATGACTTCCTTGACCTTTTCCACTGGCAGGGCAAATTCCTCTCCTCCTAAAAAAAATCCCACTAAAGAAAATTCCTTGGGCAAAGTTTTATTACTTTCTATTTTCCCAGGAACTCTAGTTTTTTGGCTGGAGACAACCCTTTTTACTTCCACCTGCTTAGTCTTTGCAGCTAAAACACCAGGAGAAGTTGCTACTTCTTTTTCAGGTAAGGTCTTTTTGACCACTTCCTCTTTGACTGTATCTTCTGCAAAAAAATTCTCCAAAAAGGCCTTTTCTTCTGCAGTCAAAGATTCTTTATCTTCCAAGGAAAAATCCTGGGATTCAAAATATTCTTCTATGGTTTTCATAATCTATGCACTTCTTTAGCCAGGTTTAAATACTGTAAAGCGCCTCTACTTTCTGGGAAAAGTTCCAAAATGGTTTTCCCCATGGAGCTGGCTTCTCTAAATTTGGTATCTATGGGAATAATAGTATTAAACAATTTATCCTTTAATTTTTTGCGTAATAAATTCAAAACTTTTCTGGAGGCCTTAGTCCTTATATCGAACATGGTAGCTAAAACTTTAAATTCCACCTCTCTTTTTAAACTCTTTTGTAAAAGCTTTAAGGTATCAAAAATGAGTTTTAAACCATGCAGGGCCAAAAAATCTGTCTGTACTGGCACTAGAACTAAATTAGAGGCAGCCAGGGCATTTAGTAAAATCACCCCGGTTTGAGGAGGACAATCTAAAAGTACATAGTCGTAGTTTTGGGCCTCTTTTTGCAGCCACTTTTTTAAAAGCCATCCTCTTCCTGGAATATTCTTTAAAGCACCTTCCACTTCTGCCATTTTAATGTGGCTGGGAACAAAGGCAAAAGGCAAGTTTTCTCGCTCATAAATAATACTTTTCTTTTCTTTTGACACCAAAAAAATATCTAGAGCAGATTCCTGATAATTACCCGGGAAAAAAGAAAGGTGTACAGTAGCACAGGCATGCGGGTCCAGGTCCATGACCAACACTTTAGTCTTTAATTTGGCCAGAGCAGAGCCCAAACTCAAGGCTGTAGTGGTTTTACCCACTCCTCCTTTCTGGTTGGCAATGGCCAAGATTTTAGGCACTAAGCTCTTACTCCTTATGTTTAAGCAAAAAGTCCACTAAAGCCTGCCAGTCGTCTTCAAAAATATTACTAAATTGTAATCCCACTTCAAATTTTTTCTCATTTATCTTTTGCACCCAGACAACCTCACCCAGACCAAAAAATTCTTCTGTATCCAGCGCAAAAACTTTACTAAAACCTGGATAATGCTTTCTTAAACCTGGAATCAGCAATTTAAATTGTAATATCTCTCCCTTCTCTGGCGCAAAAGGCACCTCAAACCTTATACCGCCAGCTCCTATATCTACACTGTAAATTTCATACCATTTTTGTTTTTTTAAAGGAAAGCTCCACTTAGCAACCTTTAACTCAAATTTTCTTTGCAGTCGATAGTATTTTCTTTTTTCTACAAACATCACTCTTTTTTATACACAATACTTCCAGGATGATGTATGGGTTTAAAAGACCTGGAAAGGTTGTGTAAAGATTCTGAATGACCTAAAAACAAATATCCACCAGGCTGTAAATTGTCATAAAAATAAGAAATAACATTCTTTTTCACTTCTTCACTAAAATAGATTATCACATTCCTACAAAAAACCACATCTGATTTGGGTATACGCTTTACCTGAAACTTATCACTCAAATTTAACTGAACAAACTCCACATATTTGGCAACTTGCGGCAAAATTTGATATTTTTCATTGCCTATTTCTTTAAAATACCTGTTAATTATATTAGGGGGGGTGGTCCGCAACGCATAGGGAGTATAAATTCCTCTTTTGGCACTTTTAAGCACGCTAGCGGAAAGGTCATTGGCTGTTATCTTAATCTTCCAGGAATCTATTTCCTGTTTAAGTACTTCATGCAAGATAATAGAAAGGGTATAGGGCTCTTCGCCTGTAGAGCAGCCAGCAGACCAGAAATGTAAACTTTTATCACCCTTACTTATCTTTGCGGCTATAATTTCCTTTAAAATAATATCCTGGAAGACTTTTAACTGGGGAGGATTTCTAAAAAAACTGGTTTCATTGGTGGTAATAACATCAAAAAGCCTATTTAGCTCATCTTTTCTGGAAGGGTCATAGCGTAAAAAATAATAATACTCTCCAAAGGTCTTTAAGTTTAAGTCCCTTAGCCTGTTAGCCAATCTGTTTTCCAAAAGATATTTTCGATTATCTCCAATATAAATGCCGGTTTGGGCATAGATAAAATCCCTTAACTGGGAAAATTCTTCATCTGTTATTTTTACATCCTTACGTAAAGTAACGCTTTTGGCCAAAAGAGAACCCATCTTACTTTACCTCATATTGCTGCTGATATTGATCCAATGATTTTTCCACTGCCTCTTGAATTTCAAAATCAGGTATTTCTAAAGCCTCAAGCAAGGCATGAAACCCTTCTTCGCTTTGAAGTTTTCCCAGGGCTTCAATAGCCTTTACAGCCACTATTTTATTGGAATACTCTATTAGAGCTGTTAGCTTCTTGGTAATTTCTAAAGTAACCCTGCCTTTTTTTACCAGGGCTTCAATAGCCCTTATTTTTACCCAGTCATCTGAATCATCCAGGGCTTTTAACAGGTAGGGAAGGACTTCATCGTGCTCACAATTGCCCATAAGCTCTACTAAGGTCATCCTCACTTCTGGAGCTTCATCCTCAAGTTTGGCAGCTACCACGGGCAAGGCTTCCTTATGGTTGGAACACATCTTGGCCATAGATTCTAAGGCAATTTTCCGAATATTTACATCTTCGTCTTCCAAAGCTGCTTTTATCAGATCTTGATAGGCAGACGCCTTAAGCTGGCCAAAGGCATATACAGCCATAAGCCTGTGTAAGGAATTACCATCTTCAAAAAATCTGGCAAAGCGCTCCAAAACTTCATCCCCACCAATTTTAATCAAACTCTCCAGAGCAGTTTCTTTCACATCATCCCACTGGTGATCCAGAAAGGGAAAAAGTACCTCTATAGCATTCTTATCCCTGATCCTGCCCAGATAGATAAGAGCACTCTTCAGAACGTCTCCATCCTTATGTTTTTCTAAAACCTCCAGGAAAAACTCTCTACTTTCTATCAGGGCCATTTCTTCCAAGGCTCTGGCAATCTCTCTTTGTAAATCTCTATCTTTGTGCCAAAAAACCTCTTTTAACCTTTCCCCTGCTTCTATACTCCCTATTCCTTTCAAAGTCCTAATAGCCACCAGGTTGCGAGAAGGAGAGTCCACTTCCAAGCCTTTTAACAACTCTTCATTAATACCTATATGAACCAGAGCATCCGCAAATAAGTGGGCCAGATCTTCATTATGAACAGTATCTACCTGATGCTCCAGATCCAGCTCTTCCGCCAGATCCAAAAGTTTGGCTGTAGCCCTGGCATCACCAATCTTGGCCAGACCAATGATTGCCAGCTCTCGAACCTCTTCTTCCTCATCTTCCAAAGCCAAAAGAAGTAGTTCCAGATACTTCCCCTTATCCTTTTCCAGAAAAAGTTGAAAAGAGGTGCGTCCCAGTAACTGATACAAGGCTTTTAAAATTTTAAGTTGCAGAGCAAAGGGAACCTGGAAAAGCTTTTTAGCCAACAAAGGCA
>LDZQ01001469.1_pt1 | contig 24618 bp, 24 predicted proteins | sample 615361 | NCBI WGS metagenome assembly LDZQ01 (sample SAMN03408297, study PRJNA278302) | terrestrial metagenome | isolation source: oil reservoir sample I2 | place: USA: Alaska, North Slope, Ivishak formation | collected 2013 | reverse complement strand
CTCTAACCTCATCCCCCTTTTCAAAGTGGAACTTGGGTCTAGGCTGTTCTTGTCTCTGTTCTACGGTTTGAATTATACGCTCCGCTTCAGCATCACTTAAAGGAATAGGCCTTGTCTTGCTTCCTACAAATCCAGTTACTCTAGGAATAGACTGAACCATATACCAGGATTCATCATTAAATATCATCTTTACCAAGACATAGCCTGGAAAAAATTTACGAGTAGAGGTCTTTTTCTGACCTCTTACCAATTCAATCACCTTTTCTGTGGGCACAAGCACATCTTTGATATATCCCTTGTCCTGGCCAGTGCGCATCATCTCCTTAATAGTTTGCTCTACCCTTTGCTCATAGCCAGAATAAGTATGGACTATATACCATCTTGCTTTTGCTTCTTCCATGTGCCCTAATACATCCTTAAGATAAAATAAGTTCTACAACTTTTGCCAAGGTCACATCCACTAAACTTAAGAAAAGAGAGAGAACTACCACCAATATCACAACTGCTAAAGTTGTGACCATCGTTTCTTTTTGAGTAGGCCAAACTACTTTTTTTAACTCTCCCTGAGCCTGTTCCCAAAACTCTTTAACCTTGGCAACTGCAACCTGAACACTACCTTGTTCTTCTATTTTTTTTGCCTTTTTCTGGGCCATTTTCTTCTCTCAACAAAAAATGGCAGGCCAGGAGGGATTCGAACCCCCAACACCCGGATTTGGAGTCCGGTGCTCTAGCCGTTAGAGCTACTGGCCTGCACTTTTAAACACACCCTACTTGCTTTCCTTGTGCAGGGTGTGTTTTTTACAATGTGGACAAAATCCTACTCCAAGATTTCAGTAACTACACCAGCACCTACTGTTCTTCCACCTTCTCTTATCGCAAACCTTAATCCCTTTTCCATCGCTACAGGTGCTATCAACTCTACCTCAAAAGTTGTATTGTCCCCTGGCATTACCATCTCTACTCCCTCTGCCAGAGTAACTACACCTGTAACGTCCGTTGTCCTAAAATAAAACTGAGGCCTGTATCCACTGAAAAATGGAGTATGCCTTCCCCCCTCTTCCTTGGTCAATACGTATACCTCAGCCTTAAACTTCCTATGAGGAGTAATACTTCCTGGCGCTGCCAATACCTGACCACGCTCTACTTCATCCCTCTTAATTCCTCTTAACAATACTCCTACATTATCTCCTGCCTGACCCTGGTCCAATACCTTCCTGAACATCTCCACGCCAGTACATACTGTCTTCTGGGTCTCCCTAAAACCTACTATCTCTACCTCATCTCCTACCTTGATGATCCCTCTCTCTACCCTTCCTGTTACTACTGTACCACGTCCAGAAATGCTAAATACATCCTCTATAGGCATCAAAAAGGGCTTGTCTATATCCCTCTGCGGCTCAGGTATATACTCATCACAGGCTGCCATAAGCTCCAATATGGGCTTCGCCGCCTCATCATCTGCACTCTCTACCTCCAAAGCCTTTAACGCACTTCCCTTAATCACTGGTACATCATCCCCAGGAAACCCATACTTGCTCAGCAATTCCCTTACCTCTAACTCTACCAACTCCAACAACTCAGGATCATCTACCATGTCTACCTTGTTCAAAAATACTACCAAATAAGGTACCCCTACCTGCCTGGCCAACAAAATATGCTCCCTCGTCTGTGGCATGGGACCATCTGTTGCTGCTACCACCAAAATGGCTCCGTCCATCTGCGCAGCACCTGTAATCATGTTCTTAATATAGTCAGCGTGACCAGGACAGTCCACATGCGCATAGTGCCTCTTATCTGTCTCATACTCCACATGCGCAGTCGCTATCGACCATGGTCAATATGACCTATCGTACCAATATTTACATGCGGCTTCTTCCGCTCAAATTTCGCCTTGCCCATTACCTATACCCCCTGTTAAAAAATTTTAATTAATATATGAATAAACCCAAACTTGTAGGCAGGAAAACCTGGAGCCCACGACCGGACTTGAACCGGTGACCTCTTCCTTACCAAGGAAGTGCTCCACCGACTGAGCTACGTGGGCCTACTGGCTTGACTTTTTTTTGGAGCGGGAAACGGGACTCGAACCCGCAACCCTCAGCTTGGAAGGCTGATGCTCTAGCCAATTGAGCTATTCCCGCTACTAAAAAATAGGAGTAGTCAAGCAACAGGATTCCCTGTCTCCTACTCTTAAAAATTAAAATTTCCTGGTGGAGGGGGGAGGATTCGAACCTCCGAAGGCTTACGCCGACAGATTTACAGTCTGTTCCCTTTGGCCACTCGGGAACCCCTCCACTTGAAAGAGCTAAATCTTAAGCCCTTTAATCAACATTGTCAACTGGAGCTGGCGATGGGACTCGAACCCGCAACCTGCTGATTACAAGTCAGCTGCTCTACCAATTGAGCTACGCCAGCTCAACGGAAGAAGGGTAATTAGCCCCTTCTAAAAAAAATGGCAAGTATTTTTTTTCTCTTTTTTCAAATTCTTTTTAACCATGGCTAGAAGAAATGGTTTCCAGGCTATTTTGGGCCTTCTCTTCAACAATTTTAGCAAGTTCCAGCAGGGCCTTTTTGGCAAAAGAATCCTCTTCTAAAAGCACCACTGGCTTGCCCAAATCCCCGGCCACCACAGTAGTTGGATCCAGAGGTATGGCTCCTAAGAAATCCAGACCTAATTTTTGGGCCAATTCCCTACCCCCGCCTTTTTTAAATAAAGGCACTTCCTTTTGACAATGGGGACAGATAAGCCCACTCATATTTTCCACTATACCCAGGATATTGGCCTTGGCGTACTGCAAAAAGTTAATAGCCTTGCGCACGTCAGCCAGAGAAACTTCTTGAGGAGTAGTAACCACCACACACAAAGCATCAGGGATGGTTTTTAAAACAGTCATGGGCTCATCTCCAGTACCTGGAGGAGAATCAATCACCAAAAAATCCAGCTCTCCCCAATCCACATCAGAGACAAACTGTCTAATGGCTGAAGTTTTCATGGGGCCACGCCACAGCACAGCTTGATCAGGGTCCTTTAACAAGCATTCCATGGAAACCACAAAAAGATTGTCATTAAATTTCTTGGGCTTGATAATTTTTCCCTTTTCCACATCAAGCAAACCCTTAAGCCCTAAAAGATGAGGGACACTTGGGCCGTGTATGTCCACATCCAAAAGCCCCACTTTATGTCCTCTACTGGCCAGGGCTGCAGCCAGGTTGGTGGCAATGGAGCTTTTGCCCACTCCACCTTTGCCACTCATAACAAAAATCTTATACTTTATTTTAGCCAGGGTAGAAGAAATAAGCTCATCTTGAATGGATTTGCCAAGATTATCCTTTTTACTTCCACAACTGCTGCATCCAGACATTCTAAACTCCTTATTTTAAGAATTTTACTATTCCAAAACCTAAGATTATTAACAAAACTGTCAAGGTAAGGACCAAGTCCAGCCTTTTTTCCAGAAAAACTCTAGCCTGTTCCCCTTTCCAATAAATAAGAGCAGCGATCAAATAAAAGCGTAATCCCCTGCTTAAGGTAGAGACCAATAAAAAAAGTCCCAGGTTTAATTTAAAAGTACCAGCCGTTAAGGTACATAACTTATAAGGTACAGGAGTAAGGCCAGCTATACCTACGGCCAGGACTTGATACTTCTGGTAAAGGGTCTGCAAGTAAATGTATTTGTCCTCCAGGGAATACAGGGAAATAAGCCACTGCCCCAGAGTATCCATAAAAAAATAACCTAAAAAATACCCAACCAACCCGCCTAAAACAGAAGTAAGGAGAGTAAGATGGGCCAAAGAAAACACCTTTTCTCTTTCAGCCAGCCCCATGGGAATTAAAAGCAAATCTGGAGGAAGGGGGAAAAAAATCGCTTCTGTAAAAGAAACCAGAATTAAAGTTTTTTTTGCTCCCTTGCTTTCAGCAATATGCCAAAATCTTTGCCAAAATTTTTCTTTAAACATGCCTACCAACCATACTTTCCTACCAGGTCCACAAACATAACTTTGCCTAAATTCTCTTTTTTTAATGTTCCTTCTGTTTTGGTAATCTTTAGCAATTCTTGATTGCGCTTGTTTTCACCCACAGGAATAACCAAAATCCCGGGGTCAGCCAGTTGTTCCAGCAAAGGTTCAGGCACCAGGGGAGCTCCAGCAGTAACAATGATTCGCTCAAAGGGCGCATTTTCAGGCCAGCCCAAAGTACCATCATCTAGCTTTACCTTTACATTATAATAACCCAGTGTTCTTAAGCGCTTGCTCACCTGTAAATACAAATTTTTAATTCTTTCTACTGTATAAACCTTCATACCCATCTCAGCCAAAACTGCAGCTTGATAGCCAGAACCTGTGCCAATTTCAAGCACACTAAGGCCAGGTTCAGGCTCCAAAAGTTCAGACATTAAAGCTACAATATAAGGTTGAGAAATGGTTTGCCCATAGCCAATGGGTAAAGGATGGTCATTATAGGCCTGGACCTGCAGAGCTTCATCCACAAAAAGATGCCTGGGGACCTTGCGCATGGCTTGTAACACAAGGGGATTTTTTATTCCCCTGGCCTCTATTTGCTCTTTGACCATTTTTTCTCGCAAACGCCGAAAGTCACTAACTGCCATTAAACCTAGCTCCTTACAAAATCTAACTATCTTTTTGGTTTTAAAAAACAAAAAGAGCGTTTTCCTTGAATGGTTTCTTCTAAGTACCTGGCCCCTCTAAAAAAAGCCCATTTTAAAGGATAAAAATCCCTTACCCATAAAAGAGAAAAAACCACCTTTCTCCAATACAGGGCAAACCGAAGTTCCTTTATTTCTTCTGCAAGTAATTGCAAGTAAATATCTCTTATGTTTCCCTTATTAGAGGCCAGAGAAAAGGCTGAAGCCAACAAAAAAGCACTTTGCTGGGCATAATAAATGCCTTCTCCCAAAAGGGGGTCAGCCAGTCCAGCCGCATCTCCTAGTAAAAAACAATTGTCATAGGCAGGACTTTTTTCAAAATCTCCATAAGGCAAAAAATGGGCATAAACCTTTTGGGCTTTGGTTTTGACAAAAGAGAGGCAAAACTCATCCAAAATCCCCTTTAACCTTTTCCCATCCTTAACCTTGTTGGAACCAATACCCAGACAAAAACCTTTGGCATGAGGAAAGGCCCAAATATAGCCAGAAGGAACATAGCCAAAAAAAATACTGGGGAAATGGGGCAAATTAACCTCTGAAGACTTAAAAAAGGTCTCTAAAGCCAGGGCTTGCTCTTTATTGTGCGGAGGTCTTACTATCTTTTTCTGGGCTAAAAAACGCCTGAGCACGCTATTTACTCCATCTGCTCCCACAATAAGGCCAGGAGAAAGTATCTCTCCATTGGTCAAATAAATTTTACCCTCTTTAACCTTTACTACTCTTTCCTTAAGAACCTTACCTCCTGCTTTTTGAAATTGCTCATACCAAAAAAAGTCATATTTTTTTCTATCTACAATGCGAAAGGGTCGCTCCAATTTTCCCTGCCAGAAAATTCCCTGCCTATTACCCACTCCATAGGAAGTAGATTTAAACACAATAACCTTTTTTTCTTCCAGATAGCTTACACTTCCAGGAAATATCCGTTCCAGAAGTTGCGCGGTTTTGTCTGTAATCAGGCCAGCACAGAGCTTTTCCCTGGGAAAAGCTTTATAATCAATGCCTAAAACTTTATAACCTTTTTGGGCCAAAAGATACCCCAGCGTACTTCCTGCTGGACCCAGACCAATAATTGCCACATCCAAATTTTTCATTTCCTTCCTCTTGTCTTTTTACTGTCTTTAATCTATCATCTTTAAGAAAGCAAAGGAGTAAATTATGTTAACTGTAGCAGAACTCATGACCAAAGAAGTTTTTACTTTAAAAAAAGAAGATACCCTGGCTGCAGCTAAATCTCTTATGCAACTGGCAAGAATTCGCCATATTCCCATAGTAGATGCAAAAAACAATTTTATAGGCCTGGTAACCCACAGGGACATCTTAGCTGCCACTATTTCCAAACTAGCTGAAATAGACGAAGAAACCCAACAAGAACTGGATGCCAGTATTCCGGTATGTGAAATTATGCGCACTGATGTGCTTACTGTTTCTACTAAAATCCCCCTAAAAGAAGCAGCATCCTTACTTCTAAAACACAAATACGGCTGTTTACCTGTAGTAGAAGGTGGCAAACTGGTGGGTATTTTAACTGAAGCAGACTTTCTTTCTCTGACCATAAGTCTCTTGGAAGCCCTGGAAAAGGAGACAGATTTTGCCTAGTTTACCTGTAGGGACCCTGGTAAATGGCCTTACAGTCATCCTGGGCAGTTTAATTGGAATTTTTCTGAAAAATAGAATTCCTCCCCAGGTTCAACGCACTGTTTTTCAAGCCATTGGTCTGTGCACCCTTCTTATAGGAATTCAGATGGCTTTAAAAGTAGAAAATGTGCTCCTCTTAATTTTTTCTCTTTTAGGCGGAGCCATAGTGGGAGAAAGTCTTAATCTGGAAGCAAAGTTGGTGGCTTTAAGTGAAAAGTTAAAGAAAAAAGTTAATTCTTCTTCCTCTACCTTTACTCAGGGACTTTTAACTGCTTTTTTGATTTTTTGTGTAGGCTCCCTTACCATTTTGGGAGCCTTTGATGAAGGTTTACGCCAGGACCCTACCCTTATGTTTACCAAAGCCACTCTGGATGGCTTTACTTCCATTGCCCTTAGTGCTTCTTATGGAATAGGTGTACTGTTTTCTGTAATTCCCCTTTTAATCTATCAGCTAAGTCTAACCTTTTTAGCCAACTCCTTACAGACTTATTTTACTCCCCTACTTATAAATCAACTAACCGGTGTAGGAGGAGTGCTTATTTTGGGGCTGGGCATTTCTCTTCTCGAACTAAAAAAACTTCCCATTACCAACTTACTTCCCTCTCTTCTCTTCGTACTCTTATTAAAATCCTTTCTGTAGATTACTTTTCCTTCAGGATTACTTCCTGCAAAGTTCTTTTGGGTACATGATGCACATCCTGTTCATCTCGAAAGTACTTTATATCCCCTCTAACCAGGCCTTCTTCCAGGACCACCTTTTCTTTAGGATAACCCGGGGCCAAAACTAAAAACAACCTATAACCAGGCTCTATTTCCAGAATTTCTTCCAGTTTCTTTTTGTTTAAAGAACCAATTAAACATCCGCCAATCCCCTTTTCCCTGGCTGCCAAAAGTATGGTCTGAGCTGCAATACCCACATCCACTAAAGAAAATTCTTTTATCATTTCCTCTTCTTTAAGTAAAAAAGCTATATAGGCAGTGGGCCTTTCTTCTGGCTTGGGTCCTTTAAATTCTGGCAAATAAGCAGCCCATCCCAAACAGGGAAAAATCTCCTCTCTTACCTTAGGGTCAGTTACTAAAATGTAACGCAAAGGCTGTTTATTACCTGCTGAAGCTGTCAGTCTGGCCAAGTTTACCAGTTCTCTTAACTCTTCCAGAGAGATGTCTTTTGGCTCAAAACGCCTAAAACTGCGTGTTGCTCTTACCAGTTCAAGCATGTTCATTTATCACTCCTCCTTTAAAATAGTTAATATTTCCAAATTGCTGGCCTCCCAGGCTGGATAAAGGCCTGCCACAAAACCCAGCATACAGGCTAAAAGAAAAGTCCCCCCCAGGCTCCAGGGAGCCAGGACCAGAGGATAAAACTTAAACGCCACGCCCAAAAGCACCAGCAAAACTACTAGTAAAATGCCCAAAAATCCTCCTACTGAACTTAAAAGAGAAGATTCCAGTAAAAATTGCACCAGAATATCTTTTTTTCTGGCTCCACAAGCCCTTTTCAGGGCAATTTCTCGCTTTCTAGTCCTGACCAGAAGAATCATTATGGATAAAATTCCTATAGAGCCCACTCCAAAAGAAAGAAGGGAACTTATAAGCCCCAAAGTCTTCACCAGGTCTAGAGCTTGTTGTTGAAGCTTTTGTAAATCCTTGGCAGCCAGCAGGGAAAAGTCCTTTTCTTCCTGGGGCTGCAGTTTATGAAGCCTGGTTAATATCTTCTCCATTTCCTGTTTCACATAATCTTCAAAGGTAGAAGAGGAAAGGTTAAAATAAGCTCCAGAAATCCAATCCTGATTGCTAAGCCGACGCAAATAGGTACTAAGGGGCACAAAGACCTGCTCATCCTGGTCATTTCCAGCAATATCACTGCCCTTAGGGGCAAGCACTCCTACCACTTTTACAGGAGCTCTAAAAAAATACACCACCTTGCCCACAGGGTTTTGCTTTCCAAAGAGTCTGGAAGCAATTTTAGCTCCCAACACGCAAACCATTGCTTTTTCCTGCATATCCAGGTCAGTTAAAAATCTACCCTGAACTAAAGAAAGTTTTCGAACCTGCAAATAACCAGGCCATACCCCTAAAAGCTGGCAACTAACCTTATCTTTGGCATATTTAACAGGCATGGTCCTTCGGGCAAAAGGACTAAACCTAATCACCTGCGGGAAAAGAGAAGCTAAGTAAGTGACTTCTCTTAGTTTAAGGGTCTTTGCTTCTTTGCCCAACCTGGCTCCACCACTGGGTCTAAACCGTACCTGAGCATTGGTGAGTAACAAAAGGTTGTTCCCCAGCTTTTCCACTTCCTGCCTGGTCTTTTCCTGCATTATTAAGGTAGCCTGGTTTACCCCTGCCAGAGAAAAGCTGCCTAAAAAAATACCCAGCAAGGTCAATAAAGCCCTTAACTTAAACCTTCCCAGGGAATTCCACACTATTTTTAATAAAAAACCCAGTTCCACTATTTTAACTCCCAGAAATGAGCCTGTTTTTGAGCATAATTATACACATCCTTACGCCAGTGTTCGTATTCAGTAAGTAATTTAAGGGCAAAAGGCGTAAGTTGTAATTTCTTACTGCCTTTTTCTTTTATCAAAAGCTTTTCCCCCAAAGCCTCTTCACTGGCTTTAATTTTTCCCCAGGCTGCCCGATAAGACATCCCCAGTTCCTTGGCTGCCTTATGCAAGGAGCCCACTTCCTCAACTTTGGCCAACAATAAAGCCCTACCTGGCCCAAATACCACCTGCCCTTGTGCATTTTCCCACCACAGTCTCAGATGTAAAGTTGCTGATAGCATCCAAATTCTCCTCAAGTTGCCAAGTTTTCTTAAAAGGATTAAGTTCTATTTATTAAATTAAATCAAAATCCCAAGAAAAACAACCTGAAAATAGGAGAAAGGGAAATGCAAGCACTTTTACTGGTAGATATCCAAAATGATTTTTGCCCGGGCGGTGCCTTACCTGTACCCAGAGGAGATGAAGTTATACCTGTGGCCAATAAACTCCTGAATAAATTTTCTCTGGTCATAGCCACCCAGGACTGGCACCCGAAGGGGCATATAAGTTTTGCTTCTACCCATGGTAAAAAGATAGGAGAGATAATAGAAGTTGAGGGGATAAAGCAGATCCTCTGGCCAGATCACTGCGTACAAAATTCTTGGGGAGCAGATTTTCCAGCCAAACTAAACAGGGAAAAAATAGACTATATCGTCTATAAAGGCACTCATCCTAAGATAGACAGTTATAGTGGCTTTTTTGACAATGCCAGGCAGCAAAAGACCTCACTGGATAACTACCTGCAAGAAAAAAAAGTCTCTGAGCTTTATGTCCTGGGATTGGCCACTGACTATTGTGTAAAGTTTACTGTTTTAGATGGTCTATCCCTGGGATATAAAGTTTATGTAGTGGTGGATGGTTGCAGAGGTGTAGACCTCAACCCAGGAGATGTACAAAAGGCCCTGGAAGAAATGCAAGGTAAGGGAGCCAGGCTAATTACAAGTGAGGAAATAAAATGAGCATCTTAAATCCAAGTACTTCTGGTTTTCTCTTTACAGACTTTTATCAACTCACCATGGCCCAAGTTTATTTTGAACATAATATCCAGGAAAAAAGAGCCCATTTTGACTATTTCTTCCGACACTATCCCCACTATGGTTCTCACCAGGCAGGCTATTGTGTTTTTGCCGGTTTAAAGACCTTTTTTGAATGGCTAAATAAGGCCAAACCCACCAGAGAAGATATTTCTTACCTGAAAAGTTTAAGGGGAAGAAATAAACAACCCTTATTTAGCTCTTCCTTTTTAAATTGGCTGGAAAAAGAGTGTGATTTTAGCAAATTACATATTGAGGCCATCCCTGAAGGAAGGGTAGTCCATCCCCAGGTACCTCTGGTCAGTATAAGCGGGCCTTTGGCCCTGGCTCAGATAGTAGAAACTCCTTTACTCAATCATTTAAACTACCAGACCCTCATTGCTACCAAGGCCTCCAGGATAAAAGAAGCAGCCAGAGGGCAAATGGTGATAGACTTTGGCATGCGCAGGGCCCATGGACTGGGAGCCAATGCGGGCACCAGAGGTGCTTTGATAGGAGGAGTGGATTTTAGCTCCAACATAGGCACTTCCAGGGCTTTAAACCTGCCTCCCAAAGGCACCCATGCCCACAGTCTGGTCCAGGCCTTTATGGCCATGGGTGGTTCAGAACTGGATGCCTTTCAGGCCTTTGCAGAAATTTTTCCCGATGACTGCGTACTCCTTATTGATACCATCAACACCCTAGAAAGTGGACTACCCAATGCCATTAAGGTTTTTCAGGACTTAAAGCAAAAAGGGCATACTCCTCTGGGCATCCGCATTGACTCTGGAGACCTGGCCTATTTGTCTGTCCAATGTTATCTGGAGTTAAAAAAAGCCGGGCTTCAAGAAGTATCCATCGTGCTTTCCAATCAGTTAGACGAACTGGTAATCCAGCAAATTTTAAATCAAATAGAACAAAAATGTAAGGAACATAGGCTGGATGCTGAAGAAGTTATATCTAAACTTGTCTTTGGCGTAGGCACGAGAATGCTCACCTCTGAAGGGCAACCCAGCCTGGATGGAGTGTACAAGCTCACTGGAATTTATCACCAGGAAAAATGGCAACCAGCCCTAAAAATATCCAACTCTCCAGCCAAAATTATCAATCCAGGACATAAAAAGACCTTCCGCCTTTACGATAAGAGAGATAAGGCCATGGTGGACCTCATCTGCCTGAAAGAGGAAGAACTATTTTCGCAAGAAGATATGCAAATCCATCATCCCACAGACCCCAATATCTCTAGAATAATTCACCAAAAAGAAGTGAAAAAAATCGAAGCCCTGCAAACCACCATTCAAACCCAGGGCAAAGTAATCTATGAATTTCCAGAACTAAACACCATCAAGCAAGTGCGTCAGCAGGACTTGCAAAACCTGGATAGTGGAGTAAAAAGACTAATAAATCCACATATATATCATGTATCCTTAAGTCCCAAACTTTTTAAACTTAAAATGGATTTGTTAAAAAAATATCAACCTCCAAGACAAACCCTTGACAGAGAGCTGGGGTTTGAATAAAGAAGGTCTTCTCATTTGAGCGGGAGTAACTCAGTGGTAGAGTGCAACCTTGCCAAGGTTGAAGTCGCGGGTTCAAATCCCGTCTCCCGCTCCAAAAAAAGGCGGCATAGCCAAGTGGTAAGGCAGCGGTCTGCAAAACCGCCATTCTCCGGTTCAAATCCGGATGCCGCCTCCAGTTCTTTTAAAGGCCTGCCCATAAGCGGGAGTAACTCAGTGGTAGAGTGCAACCTTGCCAAGGTTGAAGTCGCGGGTTCAAATCCCGTCTCCCGCTCCATTCTTTATACTTTTTTATATTTCTCTTCCTCTCTCAAGGATAATCCGTATTTTTTACAATAAACAGTTAAGGATTTTAGCATGAAATATTCAGAAATGGATTTAGTTTCTTTACAATCTCTGGCTGAGCAAAAGTTTACTCTCTTTTTTGAACCTCTAAAGGTGGCTGATATAGAACTGCACATAGCTCAAATCAAAGATTTAGAGCAATACTTAGACAAGCTCGTAGAGAGTCAAGAGCAAATAAACCTACCCTATTGGGCCAAAATCTGGCCAGCTTCTTTACTTTTAAGCTACTTTTTACTTAAGTACTTGCCTGCAGAAGGCAAAGTTTTAGAAATAGGGGCAGGATTGGGTATATGTGGCCTTTTTTTAGCAGCCAAAGGCATGGAAGTAACCATTTCTGATGTGGAAGAAGATGCCCTTTTATTTGCTCAAATAAATATTCTCAAAAACAACCTGCAAAAAAAGGCCAGAGTTCAAAAGGTGGACTTTACCACTGCTGTTTTGCAGGAAAAATATGATTATATCATTGGTTCTGAGGTCTTGTACCTGGAAGACACCTACCGACCTTTGCTTAAATTTTTTCTAAAAAACTTAAAAAATAACTCTCAGAGTGAAGTAATTCTGGCCCAGAACTACACTCGCAAGGCCAAAAAATTCTTTTCTCTGGCCCAAAAGGAATTTCACATCCAGGAAAAGACCATTGGCTATAAAAGTCAGGATCCAGAAGACAAAGAAAAGTTTCTCTGTCAAATCTATAGAATGAGGGCTAAAAAACATGTTTAAACTAAATAGTTGTCCTAAAAAATACACTAAAGACTTAGACAAGGCCCTTTCTCCAGAGGAAACTGTAGCTAATATTAGCCAACTCCTCCAAAGACACGGGCAAGAAATCTTACTGGAACTAAAAAGAATTGATACAGGTAGGCTAGATATACCAGTATATTTAAGCCTCTGTGGAACCAAAGCCAGACAAATTATGCCCACCAGAAAACAGATGGGCAAGGGGGCTTCGCCTGTTCAAGCCCAGGCTTCTGCCCTAATGGAGCTGGTGGAACGCTTTAGTTATTTTAGCTTTGTCAACACTCCTGCTAATTTTCACCAGCTTACCTTTAGTGAGGCACAGAAAAAGTTCGGCTCTAAACTCATTCCCCTTAGAGAAATCCTATTCTCAGTCCAAGAAAACTTATCAGAAAAAGAAGGATTGGAAATTTTAGACCTGGTACGGTGGAAATTCTGCCTGGCCCTGGATGTACCTGAGGAAGAGGAAGTTTACCTACCCTTTGACTGGTTTAAAAAATTAAATGAATTTAACGGCTGTTCAGCTGGCAATACCTACGAAGAATCCCTGCTCCAAGGAGCCTGTGAACTCATAGAAAGACACGTCTGTGCTCTTATTGACCGTCAAAAACTAATTACTCCCACCATAGACCCTGCTTCCTTTAAGGACCCGGTTTTAAAAGAACTTTATGCCAAATTTCAAAGACAAAACATAAAAGTGTGGCTAAAGGACTTTTCTTTAGGTTTTCCTGCTCCTACTGTGGGAGCCCTGGCTTATGACCCTGTAACCTTTCCTCACTTAAGCGAAATTGTCTTTACTGCAGGAACTGCCTCCACACCCACCAAAGCTGCCATAAGAGCCCTTACGGAAATAGCTCAGCTGGCAGGTGATTTTGAAACCAACAGCAATTACGAGGCTTCTGGTCTTTCCAAGTTTAAGTCCCTGGAAGAAATAGACTGGATTATCCAGGGAGAAAAGGTAGACCTAAATAGTTTACCCACTTTGGAAGACCAGGATATCTATGTGGAATTAAAAAAGCTCTGTGAAAGGTTAAAGGAGCAGGGATATACTCTTTATAGCATAGATACTGCTCATCCAGACCTAAAAGTACCTACCAATTACAACATAATTCCTGGTTTTGAATTTCGCGAACGCACTCCTCACGCCAGCTTAGGACTTTTTGTGGGGCGCATTTTAGCAGAAGAAGAAGAGCCTTTACTGGCAATAGAAAAAATAGAAACCCTGGCCGCCATTTATCCTCAAGGATATTTTATTCCCTTTTTTAAAGGCCTTATTCAACTCCGCTTGGAGAATTTAGAAAAGGCCCTCGAACTTTTTGAACAAAGCATTCCCTTACAACCAGACGCTGAAGAAAAGGCCCTGGCTCTTTTTTATCTCGCCTATACCTTGAGTTTAAAAGAAGAATGGGCAAAATTAGTACCCTACCTGGATGAAGCCATAGAGCTTTCTCCAGAAGTCAAAGAATATTATAATTTAAGAGGAGTGTCTTATTTTAAACAAGCAAAATATGACCTGGCCCTGCTGGACTTTCAAAGTGCCCTGGATCTGGACAGTGGCTCAGCTATAGATTTAGCTAACCTGGGAATTTGTTATAAACGTCTTGGCAATGAGAAAAATGCTGCTTATTTTTTAAAAGAAGCCCTTAAATTAGAACCCCATCTGGAGTTTGCCAGGAAAGAATTAGCTGACTTGGAATAATAGCTTATCTAAAAAAACGTTGACAAAAAACAATTTCTTATCTTAATAAACTTTAGCTTTAGTTAAAGCGGAAAATGGCCCTGACTTGGTCAGGGTCAAATAAAAAGATAATCTTTAAGGAGGTTAAAAATGGCTGTTGTTGAATTCAAAGGCAAAAAATTTGAAGTAGATGAAGACGGTTTCTTACAAAAGTTTGAAGACTGGTGTGAAGAATGGGTTGAGTATGTAAAAGAGCAAGAAGGTATCAAGGAAATCACTGAAGACCACAAAAAAGTTATTGAATTCTTGCAAGACTACTACAAGAAAAATGGTATTGCTCCTATGGTTCGTATTCTCTCCAAGGTTACTGGCTACAAGCTCAAACAAATTTACGAATTGTTCCCCTCTGGACCTGGTAAGGGAGCCTGTAAGATGGCTGGTCTTCCCAAGCCTACTGGTTGTGTATAATTTAAAAGATAACCTTAAAAGGCGGGTTTTTATCCCGCCTTTTTTATTTTTTCAGGACCTAAAATGGATATAAGTAAAACCATTGCCCAGCTAAAAAAAGAACCTGATTTTGCTCAAAAAGTGGGTATGATTCTGGTTCATAATGGCGTAGTGAGGGCCTGGTCTAGACAGGACAGGGCTGAAGTCTGCCAACTAGAAGTAAAGCCAGATAAGGAGAAAATTGCCCAACTGGTAAAGGAATATGAGCAAAAACCTGGCATTTACAAAATCCTGGTAGAGGCCAAAGAGGGTATTTTTACTCCTGGAGATGATCTGCTTTTTATTTTAGTAGCCGGGGATATTAGAGAAAACGTAAAGCCTGTTTTAAGTGAACTTTTAGACCGCATCAAAAGCGAAGCCATTCGTAAAAAAGAAGTAAAGAACTAAAACTGCTCTCCCAGGGCTTTTACCCTGGCAGCTTCTTCCAGTTTACCTCTTTTTAAGCATCCCTGCACATAGATATCTATCTTTTCCTGGAGTATTTGAGTGAGCAGGCTTTTTTGCCTGGCTGTCAGAGAGCAGGTTTTAACTATCTTTAATAAGGCATTAATGCGAAAAAGGTCTAAGCCCTGGATAGAACGTGAAAGCTGGTCAAAATGCCCCCCTCTTTTTACCACCAAACCCTCTGGAACCAGGCCCACTGGGAATTTTAACAACAAACGCAACCAGAGCTCATAATCTTCACAGGCCAGGTAATGGGTATCAAAGCTTCCAATTTCCTCAAAAACCTCCCGGCGCAAAAGCACACAGGAAGGACCTATAAGGCAAAGTCTTAAAGCCTTTTCCCAAAACCAGCCAGCAGGCATCAAATGCTTAAAACAGGGATTTACCCTTTTACCCTTTCTTATCCACTGTTCTTTGCATTGGACCACCCAAAAGTTTCCCTCAAGTAAAAAGTGAACCTGTTTTTCTAGTTTATGCTTTAGCCACAAGTCATCAGAATCCAAAAAAGCTATTAACTCTCCCCGGGCCTGTTTAAACCCCAAATTCCTGGCTGCAGAAACCCCTTTATTTTCTTGATAAAAATAGCGAATCCTTTTATCTTTAAATTCCTGTACAATTTGGGAAGTTTGATCTGTGGAGCCGTCGTCCACTACAATTAACTCCAGATTTTTATAACTTTGGTCTAACACTGAAGTTATGGCTTCAGCTAAAAATTGGCTCCGATTATAAGTAGGAATAATGACTGAAACAAGCATCTCTTCTCCCTTAAGAATAATCCAGGTAATCAATGTGCGCTGGTTTAATGCCACAGCCTGGTATGGCCTGTTTCTGGGACAGCTCCTGGCCAGGCAAGGACATGAAGTCCTTATCCTCTGTCTTCCCGATACGCAAACATTAAACAGGGTCCAGAAATCTGGCCTGGCCTATCAAACTCTAGACTTAAATAGCAATAACCCCTTTGTCCTGGCCAGGACCTTAAGTCAACTGAAAAAAATTATTCAAGACTTTAAGCCTCATATTATCAACTGCCATAGAGGAGAAGCTTTTATTCTCTTTGGCTTGCTGGCTTTTAAATATGGCTATTCCCTGGTGCGCACTAGAGGAGATCAGCGCCTGCCTAAAAAAAACCTCTTTAATCTCTGGTTGCACAACCAGGTGGCTAGAGCTGTTATTACCACCAATTCCACCATGTTTAAACACTTTCAAAATGTATTTAAAACCCCTTCTTCCAAGCTACATTTAGTCATAGGGGGGGTGGATGAGAGCAAATTCTACTTTTCCCCTGCAGAAAGGGAACAAATTCGGCGTCAGTATAATTACTTGCAGGAAGACTTTGTCGTAGGATTGGTTGGTAGATTTGACCGGGTCAAAGGACAAAAGGAACTTATTGCTGCTATATCTCACCTTTACCATCAAGAAAACATCAAAAATATTAAATTACTGCTTATTGGTTTTGATACTGCTTTAAAGGAAGATACTATTAGGCAGTGGCTAAAAGAATACCAGATAGAATCTATAACCCAGATCACAGGCAAAGTGGACAACCCCAGGGCATACATCTGTAGTCTGGATTTGGGAGTAGTAGCTTCCCTTTATTCAGAAACCATTATTCGAGCAGGACTAGAAATCATGGGTTGTGGGGTACCCCTTATTGGTACCAAAGTGGGAGTACTTCCAGACATCCTTTCTCCTAAGGCCCTGGTAGAGCCAGGGAACCACCTTGAGCTGGCTCAAAAGATTCAACAATGCCTTTTGGACAAACCCTTCCTTACTACTCTTCACCAGGAGCAAAGAGAAAAGATTCAGACCCTCTACTCTCAAAACTTTTACGAACAAACCCTGAAGATATATCTGGGGACCTTGCAATAACTTCTTTTAGAAAAATCTGGACATTTTCTTCACTTTGATTGTATTTAACTTCCAAGATGTTAAGTAAAAGAAAATTTTTAAAGCTCCTCTTTTTTATCTTTATCTTTTCACCCCAAAAAATATGGAGTTTTGTTATGAAATTTTTTCCCACTCGTACCGTGGAAAAAAATACCTTCCGCTTTGATTCCACAACAGGCCAGATTATTTACCAGGATGGAAAAAAAGAACCTTACTATCTCTACCTTGATGGAGAAGTAGAGCAGCCTTTAAAAATAAGTTATTCAGAACTCTTAAAATTCCCCCAGGCCACCCAAACCTGTGATTTTCATTGTGTGGAAGGTTGGTCCCTTTACGACTTAAAATGGGAAGGTATCCCATTTTCTGTTTTAATAGACCTGGTTAAACCCACACCTAAAGCCAAGTATGTAGTTATCCACTCTCTGGGACAAACCAGTTCTAAACCTCAAGGATTAGACCATTATTTAGAATCTTTTCCTCTAGAAGACTTACTCAACCCAGAATTAAAGTATCTTCTGGCCTTAAAATTAAATGGAAAGTTTTTAAGCCTGGATAGAGGCGCACCTTTGCGCGTGGTTGCTCCCTTTGACCTGGCTTATAAAAGCGTCAAATTTGTTTCCAGGCTTACCTTTTCTCCTACTCTAAAACCAGGCTGGTGGACCCTGGCCAACCCCATTTATCCTTCTTTTGCTCCTGTACCTCAAAAGAGGTTGCGTCAAAAATCTCCCAAAAGAAAATCCTACTAGAGGTAAAACCATGTTCAACCTTTCCTCTTTACCCGAGCTTACTCCAGAAGATTTGCTAACTTACCAAGAAGCCATAAAAGAAGAACTACAAAAAATCATTCCTGCTCAAAAGTTTACTCTTTTTTTCCCTGCTGCAAAACCAGACTACCTAAGCAAACAAGATATTTTTATAGAAAAAAATAAAATTCACCTGGCTATAAACTACTCTCAAAAATTTTTAGGCGTTATTACCCTGCATAATTACACCAAAAGAAGAGTTAGAGGGTTAAAAACTGCCCTTCCCACTATTTTACAATTAATTTTACAACATATTTCTATTTATAAAAAGTTTTTTTTTAACGAACAACTACACATATATACTTCCAACTATATAGATTTTTTCCTGCAAGAAACCATTAGAGACATCCTGCTTGGCCTAAACCCAAAGGAAAATAACTTTTCTTCCAATTATTTTTCTGTTTCTCTTTTAGCTATCAACCCTTTGTTAAAAGAATATCCTCTCAAAACGCAAAAGTTTTTACTTCAGGAAATAATAGGATTAGTTCAAACTAACTTTTCTCCCTGGCCCCTTGCCCTGCTTTCAGGTCAAAAACTCTGTCTTTTACTTACCAACCTGAATTCTTCTAAAGGCTCATCTTTGCTTACTCACCTTTGGAGTAAACTCCATCAACATAATTTTTCCCATCCTGTGTTAAAAAACAAACTTAAACTTAACTTTGGGGTAAGTCTGGTCACCTTTCCCAAAGACTTTGACAGCCAGGAATTACTCTTAAACAACACAGAGATTATTCCTCTCTTTAAGGAAAAACTGGACTTAGCCCTGGAAAAAAGTCTTCAGTTTAAGGAGCCCTTTAGCTTTGATAAAATCCTAAAGCTGGGAGGAAGAATAAAAGAAGTAAATTGTGAAGAAATAACTATTGATATAGGTAAGGAAAGTAAAGTTCAGGATGGATATATATTTACAGTACTAAACAAGGATAAAATAAATCCCAAAGAAAAAGGGAAAATAATAATCAAAGAAGTAGGACAAAAGCAAAGTAAAGCAAAGGTAATAGTAAATTTAGAACCAATCTATAAAATAAAAAAAGGAGATAGGTTAAAACTAACCAGTCAATCAGACTCTAAATTTTACCTGGATTACAAAAACACAATCCTGGAAGAAGCCAGGAAAATACTTGAAAGTTATGGTCAAGTAAAATTAGCTTTATTCCAGGTAAAATCGGAAAAGATTAGCCATAAAGACAGTCTAGATTTATTAGAAGAAGAAATCCAAAAAATAACTTCTCCTTTATTTATTACCTCTAATGAAACCCAGATCATTGCAGCTCTTTACCAGGAAAGTAATAAAGAATTAAAAGAAAAGCTTTTAAAACTGGAACAAGAATTTTATAAGCAGCACCAAATAACTTTTTATGTAGGAGTTGGGCATTTACCTCTGCCACCTTTCCACTTAAGCGATTTATACAGAAATGCGGAAAAGGCCCTGATTCACTCTCGCTACTATGAAGAGCGTCCTCACCTGGCTTTTTTTGACTCCATAAGTCTAACCATTAGCGGAGACCGAATGTTTTCCCTGGGTAATTACTTTGATGCCCTTAGTGAGTACCAGAAGGCGCTCTATTTAGATGCCAAAAACATTCTGGCCTTAAATTCCCTGGGCATAAGCTATGCCAAAACCGGCAATTTGCCCAGAGCCAAAGAGACCTTTTTAGAAGTCCTCAAAATAGAGCCAGGAAATGAACTGGCCAGATACAATCTGGGGCGTATTTTAGAACAACTGGGGCAGGAAAAAGAGGCTGAATTAGTTTTTCTACAGTGTAAAACTCCACTTTACAGGGGATTTAGTTTACTCAGGTTAGGGAAAAAGGCTGAAAAACAAAAAGACTTCAAAAAGGCCAGGGATTACTATCTGCAAGCCAAGGAATTGTTGCCCAATTATTCCCAGCCTCACACCTTGCTGGCCTCTTTGTATTTAAAAAAAGAAGAAATGGAAAAGGCCAAAGAAGAACTCCACCAGGCCCTACTTAAAAACTCTTTAGACGCTCTGGCTCTAAACCTTTTGGCCACTATTTACTTAAAAAATAAAGAAAACTTGAGCCTGGCTGAAAGCCTGGCTCAAAAGAGTATTTCCTTAAAACCTGAAATTCCAGAATTCTGGAAAACCTTAAGAGAAATCCTAGCCGCCCAACACAAAGAAAAGGAATTGGCCTTTTTAGTGAATTAGTTGCTAGAAAAAATAATAGAGGAGAAGATAGGACTGTCCCCTCTTAAAATTATTTTACAAGAAATTGTTGCAACTTATCTGGATTATAGACCAAAGGTTATGGTTTACAACAACAAAAAAACAAAAAAATACTTTTTCTATTCCTGATAAAAGCTTAAAAGGCTAAGCTCTCTCCTGTAATGGATTTTTTATTTTTCCAATTTATTATAGTTATTAATCTAAAACTCCTAATCTATTTTTTTCAGAGCAAAACCACATCTATTTGGTATGTATAAAGATAGGTAATGAAAATAGTTATTACCTCGTTTTTCTGCCAGTGTTAGATGTTCTTCTTCTGGCATAAGCCTTCCAAAACCACCATATTTTTTATCATCAGAGCAAAAAACAAGTATATATTTCCCTGGCCTTGCACATATTCTATAATGAACATAGGAATTTTGAGGATGAAAGTTAAATACGAATACGTAATCTCCCCTTTCAAATGCAATTATCTTATATTCATTGTGGTCATGAAGATGGATTGGAGGCACATCTGGTTTTAATATATTTGCCTCTTTTATAAAATCTATCATATCAATATCAAATTTTAGTAAATATTCATATCTAAGCAGGGGATTTTCACATAAAGACCATTGTCTCCTTGCATACTTGTATGACCAATTATTTCCCTCTCTTGGAAAATCGATCCACTCAGGATGTCCAAACTCATTCCCCATAAAATTCAAATATCCTGCACAGGCTGTTGCTATTGTAATAAATCTAATCATCTTATGCAGTGCAATTCCCCTATCCACCTTTAGATTCTCATCCTCTTTTCTCATTGAATAGTACATATCTGCACCAATTAATCTAAAGATAATAGTCTGATCCCCAACCAAGGCCTGATCATGGCATTCACAATAACTAATAGTCTTCTCCTCTTTTCTGTGATTGGTTAGCTCATACCACAGATGTCCCATGGGCCAATCTTCGTCCTTTAAATCCTTAATCAATTTAATCCAGTAATCTGCAATTCCCATGGCGAACCTATGATCAAACCCTATGCCTCCTCCATCTAAGGGATAACAAAGTCCAGGCATTCCAGACACATCCTCTGCAATTGTAATTGCACTAGGGTTTATCTCATGTACTAGCTTGTTGGCCAAAGCCAAATATGTAAGGGCATCTTCATCCACTTGATCATTAAAATAATCATCATAGGTCAAAAAATCCTTGCCAATACCATGGTGTAGATACAACATGGATGTGATACCATCAAACCTAAAACCATCCACATGGAACTCTTCTAAATAATACCTCAAATTAGAGAGTAAAAACCTTATAACTTCTATCTTAGAATAATCAAAACACCTACTACCCCATAGAGGGTGAAATCCCCTTGGGTCTTTGTGAAAATATAGATCATAGGTGCCATCAAATCTAGATAATCCTTCAACTTCATTTTGCACTGCATGTGAATGTACTATATCAATAAGTACATATAGCCCCATCCCATGTGCCTTATCAACTAGGTATTTAAAATCATCTGGAGTTCCAAACCTGGAGCTTGGTACAAAAAAACTGGATACCTGATATCCAAATGACCCATAATATGGGTGTTCAAGAATCGCCATAAGCTGCACTGTATTATATCCAAGTTTTTTAATCCTTGGCAAAATATTGTCTGCAAACTCCCTGTATGTACCAATCCTTTCTTCTTCCTGTGCCATTCCCACATGGGCCTCATATATAAGTAAGGGTTCTGGAAACCTTTGCTTTCCATCGTTTTGCCACTGAAACTTATCAGGAGGATCCCATACCACAGCTGAAAAGATTTTAGTATTTTCATCTTGCACCACATATGTTGCATGGGATGGAATCCTTTCCCCTTCTCCCTCATCCCATTTCACAATTAATTTATATAAATCCCCATGTGAAATTTTATTCAAAGGAACACTCAATTTCCAAACACCTGTTTTCTCATCTTTTTTTAGTTTAAATTCATCTTTTGTAAGCCAATAAGTCATATCCCCTATAAGATATATCTCTTTTGCATTTGGGGCCCATTCACGAAATATCCACCTATCCTTTTCTCTGTGCAGACCAAAATATTTATAAGATGATGCAAATTCTATTAAAGATGTATTTTTTGTAATTTTTTTTAATGTATTATTTATCTTGTCTATCCTTCTTTCAATTATCTTATGATAAGGCTCTAAGTATGGATCTATTTCAATTAGGGGTATTTTTTCCATATATTTCACCGTATAAGTTTCCTTTTCAAAGATTAATTAACTGCAATACCAAATTAAACAAATCACACATAACTAAAATGGTCTTTGTAACATCTTTTCATATAATTCTATATATCTTTTTGCGCATTCTTTGTGGTTAAATCTCTCCATTGCTTGTTTCATAATCCTTCTAATGTTTGCATTTTTTATATTTTTGGGGAGTTTAAAAAATCTCATTGCCTCATCTATTGCCCAGAAAAGCCCCTGTGAATCAAAATAGTTAAATAAAAATCCATTTCCTGTGTTATTATAGGGATCTAAGTGTTCAATTGTATCGTGTAGACCACCAGTATCGTGTGCCACAGGAATTGAACCATACTTTGGTGCAATCATCTGAGGAAGACCACATGGTTCAAAAGAAGATGGCATCAATATAAAATCAGATGCAGCAAATGCAAGTCTTGATAAATCTTCATTAAAACTACATACTGATACCCTATTATGAAATCCGTGAAAATCCACTATGTTTTTAAATACATCAAAAAATGGACCATCTGCAACAAATACAATCTGCAAATTGTCTTCCCAATACTTTGATACAACATTATATAAGATATCAGCTAAAAGCTGGCATCCCTTTTGCACTGGATCTAACCTTGATGGCCAGAAAAATAGCGGTGCATTTTCATCAACAATTAGACCAAGCTTTTTCTGCAAAAATATTTTATTTTCCCTTTTTCCTGATACAAAATTTCTTATTGAATAATTTTTTGCAATTGCTGAATCAATTGATGGATCAAATGAGGCATCAGGAGCATTTAATATTCCCACAGCGCACCCTGCATAATATTTATTTCTAATCTCCTGCCTCACAGGATATCTTATAATAGGATGATATCCCTCCACTACCTCCCTTAAAAAGGTGGGGCTAACTGTATTTATAAAGTGGGATGCAAAGATTCCTGTGGTAAGAAGATCAACAGGATTATTATTTCTCGTTTCTTCGTAATTTATGGGAATTCTTTCAAAATAGAAGTTTTGCCAAAATTCTGCTGCATCTATACCATTGTCTTCAATTTCAGATAAAGTACTCAATACTGTATATATATTATGTATTGTAAAAAGAGATGGTATTCTGTTCTTTTTCAAAAAAGCAGGAATAATCCCTGTCATCCAATCATTACAGTGCACTAAATCTGGTTTAACGCTAAAAATAATATTATTTATAACTTCTCGTTGAAAAACTAAAGAAACTTTTAGATTATCATATCCATATGTAGAATATACATTATCCTTATGATAAAATATCCTATCTCTTGCCAAATGGATTCTCTCTTCACATAAATGTTCCATATAAATAGTTAGTTGTTCCTCATATAGTTTAGCAAATTTACCTATTTTTTTGGAATATATTTTTTTATAATCAGGTATAGCAACATGTATATCAACACCCATTTCAAATAATTCTCTAATTAACATAGCAGATACATCTGCAAGTCCTCCTGCTTTTGCAGAAAGATACCTTGCAAGGATACTGCTACCCTCTGGTAAATAAGTCACCTCAGGGGTGACAATGAGCAGCCTTGGAGATCTTTTCATTAAAAATTACCTCCTTTATAAAAAATTTCTTCTATTCTGACCATTTGATAAAATTGGAACTAAAAACCAGATAATCATCCCCTCTGGGAACTATCCTGGCGTTAAATCCATAGCGTCCAGATAGGCCACACTTTACTTTGCACTTGTAAATGTATGAGCCTTCTCCATTTTCCTGATTCATCTCCATCTTAATAACATCCATTTTTTCTATTTCTTCATATCCCTTAAATTTCCCAAGATATAGCTCCACCTCCACATCAGAAGGACTGAGCTCCCCTAGATACACATCAACCACCACCTCAAATTCCTGCCCAACCCTAAAATGAGATGGCCCCATTTTTATGGGTTTTCCAATCTTAATATTGTTCCAGTGTTCCTTTAATTTTCTTCTCTGCTCAACAAGATATTTCAATTTTTCAAAATTATTATTTATTAAATCAAAATAATTGGCTGAGGCCTTTGAATAATACTCATCCACATAATCTTTAATCATCCTTTTTGCTGAAAAGTTTGTTATACCCATTTTCATAGACTCTTTCATCATGTGCACCCATGCTTGAGGTATATCTCCCCTTCTATTATCATAAAAGAGTGGAATTATGTCTTCTTCTAATGTATTGTAAAGTGCCTGAGCCTCAACCTCATCTTGATAAATTGGGTCACTATATTCCTTTCCACCACCAATCTCCCAGCCTCTGTCTTCCCTATATGCCTCGCACCACCATCCATCTAACACACTGAAATTTAAAACACCATTTATTGCTGCCTTCATACCTGATGTGCCACATGCCTCAAAGGGACGCCTTGGAGTATTGAGCCACACATCCACACCTTGAACAAGGTGCCTGGCAATATTTATGTCGTAGTT